>OJBZ01000041.1_pt1 | contig 89546 bp, 75 predicted proteins | sample 1591671 | NCBI WGS metagenome assembly OJBZ01 (sample SAMN05416850, study PRJEB24817) | seawater metagenome | isolation source: Sea water | place: Canada:Atlantic | collected 2013-07
CAGCATCAGCATCAGCATCAGCATCAGCATCGGCGTCAGCATCAGCATCGGCGTCAGCATCAGCATCGGCGTCAGCATCGGCATCGGCGTCAGCATCGGCATCGGCATCGGCGTCAGCATCGGCGTCAGCATCAGCGTCAGCATCAGCGTCTGCGTCAGCGTCTGCGTCTGCGTCTGCGTCTGCGTCTGCGTCTGCATCAGCATCAGCATCAGCATCGGCGTCTGCATCGGCGTCTGCATCGGCATCGGCGTCTGCATCGGCATCGGCATCGGCGTCTGCATCGGCGTCTGCATCAGCATCGGCATCAGCATCAGCATCAGCATCAGCATCAGCATCAGCATCAGCATCAGCATCGGCGTCAGCATCAGCATCGGCGTCTGCATCGGCATCAGCGTCTGCATCACTATCATCGCCACTGCTAGAGAAAGCGGCGGATGCTAAACCTAGTCCTGCAAGACCCAATACCCATGGTGCCAGATTATTTTCTTCACTATTTGTAAAACTCTGCCACCAAGTATTCGTTTGTACGTTCTCGCTAACTAATTGATCCTGAACATCACTTCCTTGTAACTCATTTGCATAATCTACAATTTGACCTGTTTCAGTCGAATAGTAGTGATAACCGCCGTCTTCAGCAATACCTACAATTGCACTGTCAATAGTATCGTAAAATTCTTTAATAATTAGATCAGGATTTACGCTTTCTCCTTCAAATGAAACATGAAGATCTTTGTCTACTCTTTTAGTATCGATACTTTTTGGCGCACGGCCTGCCGTTTCATCAAAAAACTCATAGTTTGTTTTATCGATAGCTTGAATTACTGTGGGTTGGTTACTCTGGGTAAATACTTTGTGCTCAGTAATTGTTTGAATTTTATCATTTACTTTAACTGTGATAGTGCTCATAGGATCATCCTTGATTAATTAATTCTAAATACATATCAATCTCGAATAATGTTTTCGTTTATTAGTATTGTTTACATAATCTTTTATTAAAAAAACTACAGTATCATTCGTATAAAAAGTCGCTCTAAAATATCAATATATTCAATAAAACACATATTTAAATAAAATATTAGTTAAACCTTAATATCAATGTATAAGAAATAACAACCTCACATAATGATGCATTCTATCAACAAAAATCTAATTCACAAACTGTTTAGAGAACTTTTGTTACTTATTATTAGATTTTGTAAATATTCATTTTTTGTTAGAAAATACTTGTATACGTTTCATAGCAAGCTTCGGATATATTTTGTACTGTTACTTTTATAATAATACGCTAGGTTTATAGGTCAACAGAGTTTGTTTACTTATTTGTAAACAATATTCTATATTTCGAATATAATCTGATTTTGAAAGGTATATTATCTTTAGATTAACCTGTATAAATACGTTTCAGTAGTTAACCTTGTAGATAACAAGTAGGTTTGATAAGAGAATAGAACTATAATGAATATTTTTTATAAACTAAGATTCTTTAATAAAAATATAAATAATATTAATTCTCATTTACCATAAAAATGAATAGAGTTTTGATGGTAAAAAGACAATATTATCTAAAAGTGCTGTGCAAAGTCATTCTATTTAATTGCTTAGGCTAATTTTTCAGAAAAAGCTATTTGAAAGGTTAGAATTTTTCGAAGGCAGATAAGAAAAGATGATACTTGGTATCTTTTTTTGATGAAGTTCACACAAAAACGAGTATTGCTTATAATATATTAATTTTATGAAGTGATAATTTGGTACGTCATAATTAAGAATTAGAAGTACCAAATTATTTTTATATTTTGTCTATACAATTAATAAATATTATTTAAGTTTCCTCAATGTCTAAACCGATGACATGATTAAGATGGCCAGTTTTTAGGTATATCGTCGCGCCCTCTATCCCTGCTTTTATTTGTACGCTTTCATCTACCGGTAGGCGTATCCAGCTATTCTGCTGATATACCTGTCCACCCTCTATTAGCTCGTCTGCTACAACTAATATTTCTGCACCGCCATGGACTGTCTCGGTGAATAGCAACTCGCCTGCATCGATACGCTGTAGACTAACGTGCTCTACCCCATCAGAAAAAAGCGGGCAGATAGTACGGTTGCCTTGTTGCTGCCAATTAGCATCATTATAAGTGTCGATAGCCACGTGCTGCGTTTCGTCAGACGACATTTGCCGTAACTTGACGAAAATGACAGCACCTTCATCACTATACGGTCTATGACCTGAAGATGGTGGGTTACGTAGATACCAACCTGCTGGATAATGAGTGTCATCTGCAGAAAAAGTGCCTGACAATACCAATATCTCTTCGCCGCCTGGATGCAGATGATGCGGAAAGTAAGAGTTTGGCGCATAACGTACAAGACTGGTAGCGCGAGCCTTCTCTGCGCCCACACGATCAAGCATGACACGCTCCACACCATTTTGTGGTGACTTAATCCATTGATGTGCTTCGGGGGCCAGTGAAGCACGTTGTGAAAAATCTGCATTAATTAGCATAAAATATTCCAAAGATATTAAACAATTAGGGCGTACCCACAATATAAAACTGAGGACACGCCCTAGACGATAAACACAAATATATGACGTTATTACCGCACTAGAATGACCGGCGATAACGTGCTAGCGATAATTTCTGTCGTTGTACTTCCGAGAAACAGTTGCTGCCATTTCGAATGTCCGTACGCACCCACCACCATAATGTCGACATTGTTCTCTACCTGAAACTTTAACAATCCATCCACCGCATCAGAAGCATATAAGTGATGTGCTTCAACGACAAACCCTGCATCTTCTAACTGTGCAGCGGCGGCGCTCATACTTTGTTTGGCGGCGTCGTTATGATTGCCCACCATCACGATGTGACCTTTTAAACCTTTTAATAGTGGACTTTTTGACACCATTCGTGCCGCTTTAATAGAGGTCTTACTACCATCAAAGGCAATCATATAGGAGCTTGGCTCTTCAAATTTTTCTGAGCAAATCAATATAGGAATATCTGACCCACGAGCGACCGTCTCAATCTGACTACCAATATTAATCCGACTGTTCTTATGATCCTCTCCGCGGCGTCCCATCACAATCGCACGATTTTCTTCTTTGAAATGCTCAATGCTAGGAAGCAGTTTGCCGTGGCGTTGATAAACGCGAACATTGACATCAGCGAAACTGCTTTGAATGTGGCTTTTTGCATCTTGTACCAATGCATTGCTATAGCTGTTGACGACTTTTGCTCTTTGCTCATCCAATTGGGACAACTCTTCTAATAAAAACTGACGACTATTGATGCCTATCGCGCCTGACAAGTCACGCCTAACTGAAGCAGGCACGTCACTGACATGTAATAACCCAACAGGTACGTTTAATTTACTGGCATACCATGCTGCATAGTCACAAACCGATTCAGTCACTGCCGAGCCGTCAATACAGGCTAAAATGTGCTGTGATGTTGTCATAATCTGTCCTTAAATTTAATTATTTAATCCTATACAGCTTGTTAGTCCTGACCAAGCTATGCTCTCTGGGTAGGGTATATTTTACTTACTTCACAACAGTTACCTTGCAGAAATCCTCTTATAAAGCAAATTTTCCCCTTCATTTGATAATAACCAATTTACACGGCTTCATCCAGCGATGTGTGCGACCCTTTTGCAATAATTGCAATTTGTTACTGACAGCATCGTGCATGGCTCACCGCAGACTGATACCTAGCTATATATAAAGTCTTATCATCGTCTGACCACATGCGCTAGGAAAGTTTGCTACAATGTATTTTTTAGCATTTATGATTTCGGTATCGTTATTTAGGTGATTGAATTATGGCAAAAAATGCCCTACAGGCTCAATTATTAAAGGCTGGCTTGGTTGATAGCAAAAAGGCCAAGAAGATCAGCAAGCAAACGCAACATGCCAAGCGTACTGGTGACTCAGAAAGCGTCGAAGCAAAAAAAGCGTTGGCAGAAGCGCAAGCTCAAAAGCTAGAAAAGGATCAAAAGCTTAATCAAGAGAAACAGCGCGTATTGGAAGAGAAAGCATTAAAGGCCAATATTGTCCAAATGATTAAGCAGCATCAGATTACTGAGACAGAAGGTGAAGTTAGCTATCAGTTTGTCGATGAGTCCAAAGTAAAGAAAATCGCTATCACTCAGAAACTCTACGATCAAATCGTGGCCGGTCACGTGGTTATCGCACGTTTGGAAGAGAGCTACGCGCTATTGCCTCGTCCATTGGCTGACCGTATCGATTCAAAAATGGAAGGCTTTATGGTTGTGTCAAACGACACTGCTGAGGAAACATTGGCAGAAGACGATCCTTATGCCGCTTATGTGATTCCAGATGACTTGATGTGGTAAGGCATTATTTTACTGCTGTTGGCTTTACTATAGTGTTATAAGCATTCCCTCAAAAGCCCTTTATGGAATTTACGTTCTATAAAGGGCTTTTTGCGTTTATACGGGTTATGCAAATCTTTATAGCGCAAAATAAACGTTAAATGTGTCGATAGACTCAATCAAACGTACACAAATCGGGCTTCTTTAACCTAACATTGCTGGTTTGGTTAAAGAAGGTAACCTAGCGCTCTAATTGCCAGAATATGGATATAATCAACTTGAACAGTTATTCAATAACTACTACAATGCGTTTTTAGTACATTTTGTGGTAATACTTTGTTTATTTTTGAGTAATTGCTCAATATTGTTCATATTTTACCTATGTTTGTTACCTGATAGTTCGGTGCCATCGTGCCCGTTTTATTTGCTTAATTTGTTCCAATTCACTTTTACTTTTTCTCAAAAAGAGATAATTCATGCCAAAACATTTGCCACTCTCACTATTGTTTCTTCGCCTTGGTGTTTTCATCGTGTTCTTCTTTTGGACACTCGACAAATTCGTAAATCCTGAGCATGCCGCCAATGTATTTGCTAAATTCTACGCTTTAGAAAATTTAGGCATCACTATTGTTTACCTGATTGGTAGCTTACAAATCATTCTTATCTTCTCGTTTGTCATGGGTCTATTCAAAAAGTGGACGTACGGCATCATTTTATTACTACATGCCGCCTCTACTTTTGCATCTTTTGGTCTTTACCTAACGCCTTTTGATAACTTATTGTTCTTTGCTGCATGGCCAATGCTGGCAGCCTGTTTGGCGCTGTTCTTAATGAGAGACTATGACACTCTAACATTGGGTAAAAATACGTCTCCAGTATAAACGTCGGCGGCAGTGCTTATTACTACAGTAGTATAAACATCAGACAGCAAGACATAATTTATATACTATTAAGACTGCCGACTTAAATTTTTTATCGTAGTTAGGCGATTCAGACAATTCGATTTGATCGCCACGTTACTTAAATATAGTTACTTAAATATAGTTACTTAAATATAGTTACTTAAATATAGTTACTTAAGTTTAGTTATTCAGATGATGAGCATTCTACTGTTTGAGCAATAACTACGATTTTAGCCTTCGCTCCCTTATTTGGCCGGATTTTCCATGATTAAAAGAATATTTTTAATACTATTAATATTGATATTAGCGGCAAGCTTTTTTTATTTTGACCTAAATCAATTATTGACGCTTGATGGCTTAAAAGGGTCGATGGCGCAATTTAATGAATACAAAGCGCAGTCACCGCTGTTGATTATCGGTGGGTTTTTCTTACTATATGTTGTCGTTACTGCCCTCTCCTTACCAGGCGCTGCGATTTTGACGCTAGCCGCTGGTGCGCTATTTGGTTTGGTTCAGGGCTTACTCGTTGCTTCATTTGCATCGAGTATTGGTGCTACCATTGCCTTCTTGGCATCGCGATATCTACTGCGTGACACCATCAAACAGCGCTTTCCTGAGCGGTTGGCAGCTATTGATGCAGGCGTCGAAAAAGAAGGTGGATTTTATTTATTTACCTTGCGTCTGGTACCCATATTTCCATTCTTTTTGATTAACCTATTGATGGGTGTAACGTCTATTAAAACATGGACTTATTACTGGGTCAGTCAAATCGGTATGCTGGCTGGGACCTTTGTCTTCGTCAATGCAGGGACACAGCTGGCACAGATAGACAGCTTATCGGGTATTTTGTCTTTCAACTTAATTGTCTCGTTTGCGTTATTAGGTTTCTTCCCATTAATAGCAAAAGGAGTGTTGAACATGTTTAAAAAACGCCGTGTTTATAAAAACCACACCAAACCTAAAAAGTTCGATCGCAATATGATTGTGATTGGCGCAGGCGCTGGAGGATTGGTTACAAGCTACATTGCTGCTGCCGTCAAAGCAAAAGTCACGCTGATTGAAGCAGGTGAGATGGGTGGTGATTGTCTAAATTATGGCTGTGTACCTAGTAAGGCCATCATTAAAAGCGCAAAAATCGCTGATCAAATTCGCCATGGTGAAAACTACGGTCTAGAGAACACTGTACCGCAGTTTTCGTTCAAAAAAGTGATGGCACGCGTGCAGCAAGTAGTGGCTGATATCGCACCGCACGATAGCGTTGAGCGTTATACCAATCTGGGCGTCGATGTGGTCAAAGGCTATGCCAAATTGATTGACCCGTGGACAGTAGAGATTCAACTAAATGACGGCGGCATGCAGACCCTAACAGCGCGTACCATTGTCATTGCCACGGGCGCTCGCCCATTTGTACCGCCTCTACCAGGTATAGAAGAAACAGGCTACGTAACCAGTGACACGCTATGGACCAAGTTTGCTGAGTTAGAAGAAGCCCCGAAAAAGCTAGTAGTACTGGGCGGTGGACCAATCGGTAGCGAGCTTGCGCAAAGCTTTGCTCGACTGGGTTCTAATGTGACGCAAATTGAGATGAGCGATCGCATTATGGGTAAAGAAGACCTCGAAGTGTCTACCTTTGCTCACCAATCGCTCACTGATAGCGGTGTCAATATTTTGACCTCACATCAAGCAATGCGCTGCGAGATGCGTGATGGTAAAAAATACATTATCGTCAAACACAATGAAACAGAAATCGATATCGAGTATGATGAGCTTCTTTGTGCCGTTGGTCGTAGCGCACGCCTTGAAGGTTATGGTTTAGAGGCGCTGGGTATCGAAACCAATCGTACGATCGTAACCAATGAATATCTCGAGACGTTATATCCCAATATTTTTGCTGCAGGCGATATTGTTGGTCCATACCAGTTTACTCATGTCGCTGCCCATCAGGGTTGGTACGCTGCGGTCAATGGTTTATTTGGCAACCTGAAGAAGTTTAAAGTAGATTATCGTGTCATTCCTTGGGTGACGTTTATCGACCCAGAAGTCGCTCGTGTCGGTATTAACGAGCAAGAAGCCATTGATAAAGGCATCGATTACGAGATTACTCGTTTTGAGTTTGAAGAGCTGGATCGTGCCATTACGGATAGCGCGGCTAAAGGCTTTATTAAAGTCATTACGCCAAAAGGTAAAGACAAAATACTTGGCGTTACGGTGGTTTCTGAACATGCAGGCGACCTAATCGCAGAGTTTGTACTGGCCATGAAACACGGTCTGGGTCTCAATAAGATATTGGGCACCATTCATAGCTATCCTACTTGGGCTGAAGGCAACAAATACGCCGCTGGTGAGTGGAAACGTGCTCATGCGCCTGAGACCGTATTGAGTTGGTTAGAAAAATACCATACTTGGCGACGCGGTTAGCTAATGGCTGTTAGTTAATGATAGTTAATTAATGGCAGTTTTCTGATCAACGTCATTAAATGATGCAATTAGCAGCAAAGTGTTAAAAGACTCCAATAAAGCTGGTTTAGATTTTGTGATATCTGTTTGGTTTGACATGGCAGGCTATGAAATCTTTACCAGCTTTACTAACATTTAAATCATAACGGAAATTTGAATGCGCGTTATTACCACTTTACCGATGCTCAAACGTCTTACGCGATATAGCACCTACGCTATGGTGATGAGCATTTGTATTGGTATATCAGCAAGCACAGCATCGCCAACTACTGCCAATATTAACCAAGACTTATCACCTTGGCAACAGATAGAAGCCCAAGGCAGCAACCAAGACGTTTATTTCTATGCATGGGGCGGCGACCCACAGATTAACGCCTATCTACAATGGGTCGCCGATCAAGTCGATGATAAATATAATATCAACTTAGTCCATGTTAAATTGAGCGACACCAGTGAAGCAGTCAGTCAGGTACTCGCAGAAAAGTCTGCTCATAATGATGATCAAGGCAGTGTTGATTTGGTCTGGATTAATGGTGCTAACTTTGCCACCATGAGTGAAAATTCGTTATTACTCAAACAATGGGCCAATAAACTGCCCAATTTTGCGTTGACTGATCCGGACAATAATCCAACTGTAAATTTCGACTTTGGTGTGCCGACCAACGGCATGGAAGCACCATGGGGACAAGCCTCTCTGACGTTCTATTACGACAGCTTATCGACCAGTAAACCGCCAACAACGCTAACTAAGCTAACCGCTTGGACAGCACAAAACCCTGGCCGCTTTAGCTACCCAAAGCCGCCTGATTTTTTGGGTATGAGTTTCTTAAAGTACGTCTTAGTCATGCTACATGAACGACAAGACGCTCAAACGGGTAAAAACACTAGTGCACAGCTTAACTTGCCTGCCACTGAAGAAAACACCGCACTCGTATTAGACCCACTGTGGGCGTTTTTGGATGACTTTCATCCAACCTTATGGCGTAATGGCGAGCAGTTCGTGCAGACAGGTGCGCAGATGCGGCGCTTGGTCGATGATACGGAGCTGAGTCTTGCGTTTGCCTTTTCAGCACCAGAAGTTCCTGCAGCCGTACAGCGCTATGACTTACCCCAGAGCATTCGCAGCTATGCGATGAGTGACGGCAGCTTAAGCAATACTCATTTTGTCGCCATTCCTTATAATGCTAGCCATCCTCAGGCGGCACAATTAGTAGCCAACTTTTTGATGAGTCCAGAAGCCCAAGCAAAAAAACAAACCCCTTCGGTATGGGGTGACAAAAGCGTACTGGTTCAATCTACACTTAGCCCTGCACAACAAGCATTATTCAAAACCAAGCAGCCCCATCCAAGCGCCCTGCCCTTTGATAGTGTTAAACGCACGGTAAGCGAGCCGCATCCAAGCTGGGTAGAGGCCACCCAGCAAGGCTGGCAAGCACGTTATGGGGTGAGTCCGTGAGCCAAGGTTTTGATAAAATAACGAAAAAAGGTGATAGCCCTAAGCCTATTACGCTTGAGAAAAAAGATCTTTTTACGCGTATCGTGTCTTTTAGCCCCAAAATCTTAATTCTTATATTAATATTACCGGTACTCTGTGGCCTTATCTGTGTTCTATTGCCTGCCCTAAGCTGGCTTCCTGCCCTAGAAAAAACGACTCTGAACCTGCAAGGGTTTATAGACCTATGGCAAACGCCTGGCATCACGCAGATGGCTGCCTTAAGTCTTGCTACAGGACTTATCAGCACCCTACTCGCTTTTGTCATTGCCTTAATGATATTGGCCGCGTTTTTTAACAGTGTTTGGTTGCAGCGTATTGAGCATTTATTAAGTCCTATCTTGGTCATTCCTCATGCTGCCGCAGCCATTGCCGTTGGGTTTTTGATTGCGCCGTCAGGTATGTTTGCACGGCTTATCTCTCCGTGGCTAACTGGTTGGGAGATGGCACCCGATGGTATGTTTCCGCATGATCCATACGGTATCAGTATCATCTTGGGTTTAACCTTAAAGGAGCTGCCGTTTTTATTATTAATGGCACTGGGCGCACTTGCTCAGCCTGAGCTTGGCAAAAAACTGCGCCAACAATATACTGTTGCACTCAATTTAGGTTATTACCCAATTACTGCCTTTTTTAAGGCGGTCTTGCCTCTGCTATATCCTTTTCTACGTTTACCTATTTTAGCAGTGCTTGCCTATGCCAGTGCGAGTGTCGAGATGCCATTGATATTAGGTCCTAACACACCTCCAACGCTTGCTGTTTCTATCATACAATGGTTTAACGATGTTGACCTGACATTACGTATCAAAGCATCAGCAGGCGCATTATTGCAGCTCGTACTGACAGCAGGTTTAGTCGCTTTTTGGTTGGCCGGTGAAAAAACTATCAAGGCAATCTTTAATGTTTCATCAGTCAATGGCAAGCGTCATTATGCAGATGCTATCTGGCAAAAAGTTACCGCTATACTTACCGTAGGCGTGATTAGTTTTATGCTACTGTCGCTCTCTGGTCTTGTGTTATGGGCATTTGCAGGATTTTGGCGGTTTCCGGCGATGCTACCAGAGCAATTCGTACTATTACACTTTCAAAGTGCCTTTACTCAAATGAGCACACCATTGGTCAATACGCTTAGCATTGGGGCCGTCAGTACTGCCTTTGCTGTTTTTCTGACTTTGCTATGCTTGGAAGCTGAGCAACTGAGTGCTAAACCACTGTCACACTTCACCAGTTTTATTATTTACTTACCGCTCTTGGTGCCAAGTATCGCGTTTTTATTTGGCTTGGTATGGTTACAGCAGTTGGCCAATCATCAATCAGAATTTTTTAACGTGGCATTCGCCCATCTTTTATTCGTGCTACCGTACGTGTTTTTGTCATTGGCCAGTAGCTACCGACGCTTAGACTCACGTTTCGCTCATGTGGCCGCTAGCCTTGGCGCTGCACCCATCAAGGTGTTCTTTCAGATAAAACTGCCGCAGTTATTTGCCCCTATTTTAATTGCCATTGCGCTCGGTCTAGCGATCAGCTTTGGTCAGTACTTACCAACTCTATTGGCGGGCGGTGGACGTATTGCCACTATTACGACAGAAGCGGTGACACTGGCAAATAGTGCCAGTCGGCGTACCAGTGCTGTCTACGCCATCATGCAAATGGCGCTACCGCTCATCGGTTTTATAGTGGCTTGGATGCTACCCAAGTACTTTTTTAGAAGTGGTGCTCGGTAGCAGGCTGACCACGAATAAGAACAATTGTGAAAAGCATCAGCTATCGAAAACAGCTGTTATGAAAAAACTAGCCACTAAAAATACTCAATATTAAAATAATTAGTCGTAAAAAACGCAAACAAAGGGTTCCTGATGCCATCATCTTTACAGATAAAAAACTTACAACTGTTTCGTCAAAATGAGCAGTTATTGAGTATCAATGAGCACATCGCTGGCGGTGATATCCTAACCGTGATGGGCCCTTCTGGTAGTGGCAAGTCCAGCTTACTAAACTGGCTAACAGGCACTTTGGCGAGCGATTTTACCGCGGCGGGTACAGTCTGGTTAAACGACAAAAACGTGACTCACCTGCCAGCCCATTTGCGCCGTATTGGTGTTCTGTATCAAGACGCACTGCTGTTTTCGCACCTATCAGTTGCGGGTAACATTGCTTTCGCCATGCCAAAAGGAAACAAAAAACAGCGAGTTGAAAAAATAGCGCAGTCTTTAGCACAAGTGGGCTTAGAAGGGATGGGAGATCGTCATCCTGATAACCTATCAGGTGGTCAACAAGCACGTGTTGCCCTACTACGCACGCTGCTGAGTGAACCCAAAGCGATACTACTTGATGAGCCGTTTAGCAAACTTGATACTCAATTAAGGATGGATACGCGGCAATTGGTATTCGATCAGATTCGTAATCATAAGTTGCCTGCTATTATGGTCACGCACGACCAAAGCGACGCTGAAGCAGCCAATGGTAAAGTGATTTATGTAGGACGATAATTTTGGACATCAGAGTCAAACACTCAGCCAAAATGACAAAGAAAGCAAAATATAAAAGGCAGCTCGCATGTTAGACAAGTTTATTACGCCCGTTATCAAGCCGCTGCTGACCCCGATAGTAGCGACATTGCATAAGCTCGGCATCACGGCTGATCAGCTTACAGTAGCTGGGTTCTTGGTCGGTATGTTGGCATTACCACTACTCGCGTTTGAGCTATGGTATGGCGCGCTAGCAGCGATTATATTGAATCGTATCTTTGATGGGCTGGATGGCGCAATGGCACGCTACGCACAGCAAAGCTCAAGCGCTGGCAGCTACTTAGATATCACCCTCGATTTTTTGTTTTATGCCGCTGTGCCACTCGGGTTTATTTTGGCCAATCCTGCGCAAAACGCTATTGCAGGCGCGTTGTTATTAGCGGCATTTATTGGGACAGGTTCGAGCTTTTTGGCTTTTGCGATTTCTGCAGAAAAGTTTCAATTAGACAAGCCGCAGTTTAAATATAAGAGCTTTTATTATCTCAACGGCCTCACCGAAGGCACCGAGACCATTGCTCTGTTTATTGCTTTCTGTATTTGGCCGCAGCATTTTGTGCTACTTGCTGGTATCTTTGCTACTGCCTGCGCTATTACTATTTTTACTCGTATACATGGTGGGTATCATACTCTTAAGCAGCTCGAATCTACCAAGTAAGCGTCTAAAGATATATGCCGTATCAAAATCCAGCAATGAACTTCTAAGCATTTACCGAATCATCGAGTCGCAGTGCTTCTATAGATAAGGCCATATCTTCAGCAAGAGCGTGTACCGTCGAGCTCTCTATGTCACGCTGTGCAAAGGCACGTAGCCCCATGACTTCTGCCTGTAAGCGGCGACCAAGTCTAACCGGATCAAGCTCACTATCCATCTCACCGACATTCTGCGCTTCCTTAAAGCATTCTATAAAACGCGTCTCCATACCTGCCAGCAGCATCTCCACCTTGGTTAACGCTGTCTGCTCACGCGCACCTAGCTCTAGTAAGCTCTTGACCAACATACAGGCTCGGCTCGGCAACGCTTTATCGCGAATCCCGCCAAGCTGACGTATATAAGCGGCCAGTCCTAATAAAGGCGTTTCATGATGGCTCAACACTCGCTCAAGCTCAGTCAATCCTAGACGCGCATAGTATTCTAGCGCTTCTTGAAACAGGCCCTCTTTATTACCGAAAGCAGCATAGATACTGCCTGGGCGCATATCGAGTGCTTGCTCAATATCTTTTAGAGACGTGGCATGAAAACCCTTTTGCCAAAAAAGCTGTAGCGCACGCTCCAAGGCGTCATGACGATTATAAAGTGCGGTGCGTGACATAATGTGCCCCATTTAAAAAGCCGTGACCTCATATAAAAATGGGCACGGCTATAAAACTTGAATGATTGCTCAATTTTATCCTGAATGGGTGCGACAGTAAAGTTAATATAAGAAACGGTCTGGTAAACAAACGTAATGCTAGGGCGCGATCTAGCTATCAACAATCACTCCACAATAATTCAACAGTCATGCTAATAGCTAGGAAATAGCCAATCTATAGTGGCTAATGACAATCTAGTTAAAAATCCAATTAATCGGTTAGTAATACGTGTTTGCTCTTCTGATAAGCAGACAAACCATCACCGCCTAGCTCACGTCCAATACCACTTTGTTTAAATCCACCCCACCCAGTTTCAGGCAACACGATTTGTTGCTCATTAATCCAGATATGCCCGGCCTTGATTTGGAGTGCCATCTCAAGCGCAGCAGTCTCATCGGCGCTCACGATGGTTGCTGCTAGAGCAAACTTACTATCATTGGCTAGGCGAATAGCATCTGCGTTGTCGATAAAGATTGTACTGACTAATACAGGTCCAAACACTTCCTCCATCCATAATTGGCTGGTCATTGGTACGTCTGTATAAATCGTTGGGGTTGCAAAATAGCCAGATGCTTCTAATAACTCACCACCAGTTAAGCAATTTAGATTTTCAGCTGTCGCAATATCAAAGAATTTTTTAACTTGATTCAGCTGCTGCTCGCTCACCAATGGACCCATTTGCGTCTCTGTCGCAAAACCATCACCAATTTGCAGACTTTCCGTTTTGACTTTTAATGTGTCAAACAGCTGCTCAGCGATATCTTGATGTACAACCAATCGCGACGTGGCCGAGCATATCTGACCTGCATTGGTAAATATACCGCCAATGATTAAATCACAAGCATAATCAATATCAGCATCTGCGCATACCACGATGGCAGACTTACCACCCAACTCTAGGCTAATGTCTTTGATGCCTTTTGCTGCTTGAACCATCACCTTTTCGCCGACTACATTACTACCAGTAAACGATACTTTATCAATCAACGGATGGCTGGTCATAGCAGTGCCCACTTCAGCAGCACCCGGTAAGATATTAACCACCCCTTTTGGCAAGCCTATCTCAGATAGGATATTACCTAGCATAAGCTCTGGTAATAATGTCACTTCAGACGGTTTCAATAGCAAGGTACAGCCTGCCGCTAGCGCAGGTGCCAGCTTCCAAGAAGTCGTCACCATTGGGAAGTTCCAAGGGGTAATCAGCGCACAAATACCCACTGGCGAGTATGTCTTTAACAAGCGTATACCTGACTCAAGTGTTGAGACTTTAGACCATGTTGCCTGATCTGTGATGAGGTTGGCATAGTAACGATAGCAAGCAATAGCATCACCGACGTCTATCTTTGCTTCTTCAATTGGTTTGCCGTTGTTTAATACAGACAGCCCAACCAACTTATCGAATTGCTGTTCCATAGACTCTGCAATCGCATTTAAATAGCGGGCACGCTCACTTACACTAGTCTGTGACCAGCTAGCAAACGCTTCATCAGCCGCTGCAACTGCCTGCTCTACATGGGCACTGGTGCATAAGCGCGTCGTTGCAATCACCTCGCCTGAATTTGGATCATACAATGCATGGTTATTTATATTATCAAAGTTTACATCACCAGAATCGGTCGCGAGCGCTTCAATCGTCACCCAGTCACCATTGATATAAGCGGCATTTAATACGACTTCATTTTGCGCCGTTTGTATGGCAGTTTCTCTGGTCAAATCTATAGAATTCAGCATTTCCATGATGGTCAATCGCCTTATATTTTTTTAAAAAACTGTTTTTATGTGCGTAACGTCCGTAATATGATTGGCTAAATGGTCGGTTTAACTGACTACAGAAAAACCGACCATTTGTATATTATCGTCAGGCTAGATGCCTTGTGAATACTAGACACGCCACTAATACAGTAGATGCGCCACAGACGTAATTACTACCAAGCTGATAAGCGTACGAAGGATAAAGATTAAAAATAGCTCTAATACATTTAGCTTAATATTTGACTTCAAAATCAACGCACCCACTTCAGACATGTAGATAATCTGAGTGATTGAGGCCGCACCAACGATGAATCGTGTCATCTCACTCTCGATACTTTTTCCGACCAAGGCTGGCAAGTACATATCCGCAAAGCCCATGATCATGGCAGGTGCTGCTTTTGCTGCCTCTGGAATCTGCAACCATTCAAGCAGCGGTACTAGCGGTGTGGCCAACCAGTTAAAGAGTGGTGTGTATTCTGCTAAACCAAGGCCAATCGTACCAATCGCAAAAATAACAGGGATTAGACCAAAGTAGATATCAAACAGGTTGTTTACACTGCCCTTGAACACGTGACCCAAGCTAGGCATAGAGTGTGCACGAGTGACAGCGCGATTGACCGCCCATTGGTACGTTGTATATTCAGCAGGAATGCCTTCGTCCAGCATGCTTTTGCCCGAGTGATACGTATCTGGCTTGAGTGACAATGGCGGTATACGCGGCATAATAATCGCAGCGATGAAACCTGTTAGCGCGATGGTCAGATAAAAGAAGACAAAGTTATTGTCCACACCAATGGTTTTGGCAACCACATAGGTAAAGGCGATAGAAGTGACAGAAAAGGTGGTCGCGATGACTGCGGCTTCACGCTGGCTGTAAAAACTCTTGTCATACTCTTGCATGGTGACCAGCAAACCGATAGAGGCAGCACCAAACCAAGAAGACATCGCATCAACCGCAGAACGACCAGGCAGTTTGAAAAGCTTGATAAATACTTTACTGGCTAAAGTACCCAAGAACTCCATCAGACCAAAATCAGTCAAAAACGGCAGTGATAAAATGGCAAAGAAGAACAACGGAATCAGAATAGGAATCAAATCTTCAAAAATGACACCGCCCGTATTGCGATTGATAATAAACTCGGGGCCGACTTGTAGATAAATCATCCAAACAAACAGCATGCCTAAAAATCGAGTTGCTACCCAAAACCAATCAATATCAAAGAGTTTTTTGGTCAGCGAGCCTTCATCTAGATTGGGTTTTAGTACCTTGACTGCCAACGCCCCAATACAGGATATCGACACAATCGCCATTGTAATGTATGCCACATAACTGCCTAACGCGGCTTGTAGAGCATCGGTCAACACACCCAATAAAATCGTGACTTTACCATCCCATTGAAACGGTATGATAAATAACGCAATACCCAATGCTGAGAATAATAAAAACTTCCACATTGCTGCTCGCCACTGACCTGCTTTTGGCGTCTCTGGATCGACCGTATTATTCCCTAAAATCGGCTGCTGCGACTTATCCATATAGTTCGACATTTAACTTCTCCTTGATGGGCGATGATTGCCAGTTTTTCCATTTTTCTGTCTGACCAATACCTGGGTTGAGCGAATTGGTTGGATCCAGTTTTTTATAAAAATAATGTAGCTCAGTTTTAGCAGGATACGCATGCCCCACATTGTGCTCAGCAGGATACTCAATATGACGCTTATCATAAAATGCCAGCAGTTCATCCTTGAACTGCTTGGCATTGGTCTTAGGTTTCAATAAATAGTCTTGATGCATGACATGACAGAAAAAATGCCCCAAATAAAAGGTTTTTCTGACTTGTTCTTGCAAGTGTCCAGGTAGAGTCTCATCCCAATCTACGGCATTTCTAGGTAAGGCAATATCGGTCGATAGCAGCTCGCCAAATTTATCTTGATTTAAATTATGATAACGAAACATGGCAGCGGTGGCGGCACTGCGAAATACCAATAACGATTGTGATTCAAGCTCTGTACATATATGCAGCGCACCTTGATACTGCTGTAGATGGTTTTGCAAAAAATTCTGCGCAGCGGCGATATTGTTGCCATCATTTTTATCAGAATTTTTATTAATGCCATTATCAAAACCATCTGCGACTTTTATAATCAAATGGTATTTATATGAGCATGCCTGCGTGGTCAAAATGGCTGGTAATGACGGCGGCATAAACTTAGATGTTAGTTGCAGTATCCAATCTGGCAGCGTCTTTGGGAGATGCCACTTATCCAGATAGTAGCCAATCTTTGCTTGCAGTCGATACAGCGACCCTATCTTGCTAGCAGGAAGCTTACGCATACTCAGACAAGTGTCTCGACCATAATGCATCGTGATGTCGTTATAGTCTTTGTGCATATACTCTGCCAACACGGGCAGGTTTAGCTCGCTTTGTAACCATTGTTTTCTAAGTGTGGTCAAGGTATCAGCGTCGTTGGTCGAGATATAAAACGTTTGCTCTCGCTTAGGTTTGGTAAAGGTCGCTACCCTTACCGCAAATACAATGACCTTGCCAGCTGACCCTGATGCTTCATACAAGCCATTGGGGTCATTGTTAAATCTGGCTGGCGTGTCGGCATCACAGTCACGTACTTTGTGTTGATACTGATGGTTGGTACAGGCTTTTTTATTGCTTAGGCTATCTGGGTCTCTTTCGAACCTGCCCAATTGTATATTTTCAAGCATTTCCTCTGGGAGTGTACCTAAATCAACGCCTAGATGATTGATCAACTCAAACTGGCCAGAGTCATTACGTCTAGCAAACAGCGCCATCTCAGTATAAGAAGGGCCACGCTGCACCAACATCCCGCCCGAGCTATTGCAGATGCCGCCTATCACCGATGCGCCCACACAACTAGAGCCCAGTACTGAATGCGGCTCACGCCCTAATGGCGCAAGGGTAGACTCTAATTGCTGCAAAGTAGCGGCTGGCAAAGCAACTAGTTCTGCTGCATCATTAAGTAAATGCACACCGCCCAATAACTGCATAGAGATTACGACTAGTGGTCGATCATAACCTCCATTCGGCGTTGAGCCACCTGTTAGGCCTGTATTGGCCGCTTGAGCAATGATAATCACATCAAAATCTGCACAGATATTAATGACGCGCCATAGTGCCACAAGAGAGTGCGGTATCACAACTGCGACGGTAGCGTCTGTGATAGCCTCAATTGCACCTTGCACATAAGACTGCTGTTGGCTAGGTTTTGTCAATACATTGGTCGTACCAACGACAGCAGCAAGCGCCGTCAATAAACGCGGCATTTGCTCATGTCTACTTTCTGACATTTCTCTAGCATTGGGCGTCATGAACGTGCTTCCTTGCGTAACCAGCGTTTGTCATTTTTTTATCGTTTTTTAGACCTGTGACTATCAGTCTCGTTATTATCCGTAGCATTAAAGACCGTATTACTATTAACTAAAATAAGTCACTGTCTTAGCCATTTCTTTTAGAAAGTCGTCTGCTTCATCAATCTCATAAATGATTGGTTGTTTACCCTTCGTGTCTGTCTTTAATGCGTCTAGCAATTGCTGCTTATCGGTGATTCTACGATATCCAGCGCCAAACCCTGCTGCTAGTGGCTCAAAGTTTGGCGTTTTGATATTGACGCCAATTAGTGGTAAACCGCCCTCTTCCATGTAACGACGAATCTCACCGTAGCCTTGGTTGTTCCATAGCAAAACGATCAATGGTAGCTCAAGCTCGGCTGCACAGATAAGCTCAGCAATCGTAAATTGAATACCGCCATCACCCATCAGGCTGACGACAGGCAAGTTTGAGCCAATCATGGCTCCGATAGCGGCAGGCAAACCATAGCCTAATGTGCCAAAACCCGTCGATGAGTTAAACCATTTACGCGTCGCCAAGGCTTCAAGACCAAGGTTACCGCTATAGACAGGCTGCGTTGAATCACCAACGAAAATGACGTCTTCTACCTCATCTCTAATCAGCTTCAGTAATGCGTTTTGACCCGCAAAGTCTGTCGTTACATCCTTCAAGATGGCTTGTTTGGCCTCATTGACACGTGATAGTGCATGATGTTCGAATGTCTGACCTTCTAAGCGATCACATAAACCACTAATCGCCATCTGTGCGTCGGATAATACCGCGATATCTGCTCTAAATGGACGCTGCAATTGCTGGGCATCACAGTCGATACGTACCAGCGTGCCATTTATCGTAAACTCACCATTAAAGAACACATCATAGTCAGTCTCCCCAAGCTCAGTCCCAATGGCGAGCACCCAATCTGCTTCTGTAATCACCGCTCGGCCAGCGTCTAATGACTGGTTGCTACCCAAACTTAATGGATGACCAGGTGGTAGCAAACCCTTGGCATTGATGGTCAAAAACGTTGGCGCATCTATCAGCTCTGCCAATCGTTGTGCATCTTGATCGACATCGATGCAGCCGCCCCCGTAAAGTATTACAGGGTTTTTAGCTGTTTTTAATGACTGTACGATTAGGTCTAATTGCGTAGGATTCGGCAATGGTCTTGTGACCTGTGGTAGGCTCAAGCTATTTGTACCAGCTTCGCTATTTGCTACAGCAGTTAACTTAGGCGGCTTAGCAACATGGCTAGCATCAGCAGTGATGATATCGATAGGCAACTGAATATGTACAGGGCCAGGACGTGCACCGTTAAATAAGGCAAAAGCTTCTGCAATGACTTTTGGTAGCGATTCAGGTTGCCAAATAGTCTTACTCGTCAATGCTACTTTACTAATCATGCCTTGCTGATCGTGAAGCTCATGTAAATGCCCTTCGCCACTACCCGTGTCTTTGACTTTATTGACACTAGAGATCACTAGCATCGGTATCGAATCAGCCAATGCCTGCGCCATCGCTGTCATAATATTGGTCATGCCAGGGCCAGTAATAATGAAACATACGCCAATCTGGCCAGAGGCACGATAATAGCCGTCTGCCATAAACCCAGCACCTTGTTCATGACGCGGTGTCACATGACGAATATTGGTATTAGGTAGGCCGCGATACAGCTCAACCGTATGCACCCCTGGGATACCAAAAACGGTCTCTACCCCATAATATTCTAGCCACTGCACCAATAGCTCACCGCAGGTCAATGATGAAGTTTCAGTCAAAGGAGAAGGCATTTGCGTCAATTGGGTCATGGGTCAGTTATCCTAAAAAATATAATTAGTATTAAGTTAAAACTTTTATATTGGCTAATGGTTTATTTTTAATCGTTATTGAGTGCTATTCATTACAAGTCATGGTGCCGTAACCAATCATCAATCATGATGTTTAAGCGTTTACCTGAAAAGCTAGGGAAATGACCACCATGAACGACTCGCACCGGCAGTGCATTTAAGCGGCGCATGCTCTTAGCGTAGTCAGACATATTGCTGTGCCACGTATCTTCAATTAATGGGCCATCATAGATAAGGTCACCAGAAATCAGCGTTTCGCTAGCAGCTTCCCACAAGGCAATACCACCTGGAGAATGACCGGGCGTATGAATTACTTCAAATTGACGATTGCCCAAATCAATCACGTCACCGTCTTCAAGCTGCATAATTTTCGCTGGTGCCGCAATTTTATAGCCGCAATGGGCATAAGGTTCAGGCGGTAGCGCGTCAAACATCTCATCGTTGACAAACATATCTGCCAAAGTGCGGGTCTTGTCTGGTTCAGCTAAGATGTGTACTTCAGCAGAATGGACATGACAGCAGTCAAACTCATTTGCTGCGCCAATATGGTCAAAATGGGTGTGACTGGCAACACCAACGATATCGCGATCAGCGAGCAAAGCGACATGGCGGCGCAATGGTACAGCACCTAACCCAAAATCTACTAATAAATCGCGTTCGCTACCCCGTACGTGCCACAGATTGCAGCGGAAAAACGGTTTAATCCATGGCTCATCAATAAGTGTGATTCCGTCACTGAGCGTAGTGGTTCGATACCAGTTTTCTGGCTTGATTCGAGGTAATGAGTGCTCACTCATAAGTCAGCTCCATCACGAATCTGTAGGTCCTTAAGATAATTTTGATGCGTGCGACTCTCATCAATACGGGCAAGATCGATATCTACTATCATCGTGCCAGCAGTCAAACCAAGCCTTCCGATTACCTCACCATCGGGACCAGCGACGATGCTATTGCCACAGTAATGAAGAGTGTCTTCTACGCCTGAGCGGTTGATACAAGCAACAAAGCATTGATTGTCCATGGCACGAGCGCGGATTTGTAGCACTTGACGCTCTGCATTTGGCAGCATATTTGCTGTAGGTGACAGGATGACCTCTGCGCCTGCTTGAGCTAGCTCTCTTGCCACCTCTGGGAACTCATTATCGTAGCAAATCATCAATCCTAACTTGCCAAATCGAGTAACAACCACGCAGGATTTTTTACCTGCTGTAAAGAACTCGTTTTCACGATCCCATAAATGACGCTTATTATAAGTCTCAAGGTGTTGCCCATTGTCATCTAGCAATATGGCAGAGTTGCTTAACTCACCATTAGACTGGCGCTCAGCGAGACCAAATAGTAGATGCAAGTTATATTTATCAGCAAGTCTAGCTGCCTCAGTGACAATTGGTCCATCGATAGTTTGCGCTAAGCGATCAAGATGCTCAAAAATGTTGTAGCCTGTGAATGCAAGCTCTGGCAACGCGAGCAGATCTACTTTTGCCTCTACAGCTATGCGGCAAAGCGACTCTAAAGCTTCTAGATTGGCAGGCGCTTCAGCCAGTAAAGGATTGGTTTGAGCAATCATCAATTTCACAATGAAGGCTCCTTCTGATCTGAAGTGACAACGCTACTAGGGCGAGTGAACAAAGTCGCACCTAACCAGTAAAGTCCACCAGTAATAATAAAGACAGGTAATGAAGCACCGAAAGATGGAGGCGCTATCAAAGTCCAGTATGCGGCGAGCGCTGCACCAATTAAATATGCTGCGATAGCAATCTTTGCAGTAGGACGGCCTAACTGTTTAGTAGAGTCAAGCAGCTTTGCGGTATAGCCTTCTTGACCAACAAGATAATAATCGACAATCATGACTGAAAATGCTGGGATAAATAGTGCACCTACGATCAACAAGAAGTTTTGGAATTGGTCTAAAATACCTGGTATCAGCGCCCCAAAGATAGTGACCAAACCAATGATAAGTGCAGGTTTCCAAAAGCTCATGTTAGGAGCAACGTTCATGCAAGATAGCGTTGCGCTATAGACTGCCATTACATTGGTTGTCATGACTGAAAAGAAGATAACTAGAGCAGCTGGCAGGCCAAAACCAAAGTCAGCAAGCAGACGAGTCGGGTCGTAAGTCTGTTCCATACCGTTTAGGATAGAAAGCCCTGATATCGTCGCCCCCAAACCCATAGCAACAATAGCCGCCATGATATAACCAAAGTAAGTACCCCATACGGCAATCTTTGAAGTCTTACAGTTTCGATTATAATCGGCTGCCGAAGACATCCAAGAGAACGCAGTAGCAATGACGATATCAAACGCGATACCTAGCGTAATACCATTACGTGATTCAACTGGCATCTCAAACAGTGTCGATACATCATAATGTTGATTAAGTTGATAAAGCACGACAACAGTAAGACCTGCCATAGCTAGTGCTGCCCAACGTTCGACCAGCTCAATACCGAGGTGACCACGTAGCACAATCAGCACCACGACTGTCTCACACAAGATCACAAACAATGGCAGGTTACTATAACCTGTAGTCGCTTCAATCGCGTAATTCAGACTCATGCCAGCGAGTAGCGCCTGAATACAGCTCCACGCAATGAGCACACCCATGTTTACCAGTGAAATCAACTGGCTACCAAGTGGTCCATAAGCTCTACGTGTCAGCGCCATCGATGGTAGGCCGGTACGCTGGCCCATCAAGCCAACCAAAAGCAGTGGAATTGCACCGATTAAAGAACCAATGAGTACGGTCGTGATAGCAGTGGTAAAACGTAGATCTGGTACCAACAACATCCCAGTTAAGATGGTCGTGACTACGATATTGGCACCGAACCACAGCGCAAACGTACCAATTGAACCCAAACTGTGTCCAGCTTCATTTGGAGAAAGCGTATCTTGACCAAAAAATGAAGAAGGTTTACTCATTAGCGTCTTCCTTAACTGAGTTATATTAATACCAGTCATTGCACTGGTGCCGATAAAGCTACTCTATGCTCCACATTTCACCTATAAAAGACTGTCAATAACCCATTCCTTTTACGGTTATCATGTTGAGATACAACTACTAGTAAACCGCCTTAACCTTGTCGTCATAGCGTACGCCCGGCAGGATGCATAGCATCTCGAACAATAAGTTCGCTGCCAATACCGAGGTGTTACCAAATGGATCATACGGTGGTGATACTTCGACTAAATCCCCGCCGACCACGTCTAGGCCACGCATACCGCGAATGATTTCGATACCTTGAGTAGAGGTCAAACCGCCGATTTCAGCAGTGCCTGTACCTGGGGCAAATGCAGGATCAATACCGTCGATATCGAAGCTCAAGTAGACAGGACCATCGCCTAGCTTTTCGCGTACTTCAGCCATGAGCGGTGTTAGCGACTTATACCAACACTCTTCAGCAGGTACCACACGGAATCCTTGCTCAGTTGACCAGTCAAACTCTTCAGCGCTATAGCCTGTACCACGTAGGCCAATCTGTACCACACGATTACCATCAATGAGGTTTTCTTCAACAGCACGGCGGAATGGCGTACCATGAGCGATTTTTTCGCCAAACATATCATCATTGATATCAGCATGAGCATCGATATGTACCATACCGACAGGGCCATGTTTTTTGGCAAGTGCACGCAGAATAGGCAACGCGATAGTATGATCGCCACCTAGTGTTAGAGGAATCGCGCCGTGTTTGACGATTTTATCGGTATAGAATTTTTCGATGATATCAACGCTTTTTAACAGGTTGAATGTATTGATAGGCACATCACCAATGTCAGCAACTTGTAACGACTCAAAAGGCGCAGCGCGAGTGGCTACATTGTAGGGACGAATCATTCTTGACTCATCACGAATCTGTCTAGGACCCAATCTTGCACCGCTACGGTTGGATGCACCAATGTCTAAAGGTACGCCAACGAACGCCACATCTAACCCTTCAGCATCGGCTTGAGTTGGCAGACGCATCATAGAAGCGAAACCGCCAAATCTTGGCATATCATTGCCGCTTAATGGTTGATTGAATGTCATAAGTTACTTCCTTGTTCTATTTGGTTTAAGTACACAATTTGCTACATGCCATTGACAATACATAAATATAAGAGCATGAACCATGGTAAAATTCAGAAGCAAACTTCTATTTTTTCGTAGTAAACGAAATTTACATATTATTATCAGAAGTTTTGACAAGCAGAATATTTTGTTAGGTAATCTTAAAACCTTGATAAAATTAGATTTTAATTTTTATTTCTTAGTAGGTGGTACGAATACATATAGAAAAGTAAGGTTGATGAAAATTACTCAATTCTTATCCATTACTATTTAATTAATTTGATATAGGATGGCGATCGATGCTAGATGAACTAATAAAAATAGATATAAAAACGCTGCGTAGCTTTATGGCTATCGTAGAGTGCCAAGGCGTAACGGCAGCTCAGTCACGCTTAAATGTCACGACTTCTGTCATCAGTGGACATTTGACGCATTTAGAAGACCGCTTAGGAATGACGCTGTGTCATCGTGGTCGAGCAGGATTTAAGCTCACAGAGGACGGTGCGGCGGTGTATGAGGCATGTTTGAGCTTTACCGAAGCCGTTGCCAGCTTTCAACATCAATTGCACTACATCCGTCAGTTAGACTCTGTGCGTGGTGGTCATATTAGACTGTGCTTAATCGATCAGATGCCGACGCTTTTCTATGATGCGCTGCGGCAGTGTTTGGCTGCAAGCTACCGTGACAATCCATTGATACACTTTTCGATTGACGTGCAAAGTCCTGAGAGCATGATAGAAAAGCTCCTCGGCAACGAGAGTGATATTGGTGTGGGATACTTCGGCAGCTTTCCACCGCTACTGACCTTTCAACCTGCTTTTATCGAAACACAAGTGGTCTGCTGCGGGCGTGAGCATCGCTCGTTTTATGAGCCTGACAAGCTAACATTTGAGGAACTAGAGCAAGACCATCATTGGGTGAAACGAGGCTATATTACTGATGTCAGTATCAACCATATTCGCCCAAAGATACTGAGCGCGACTACTTATCAGATGGAAGCCACCGCGCAGCTTATCCTCGCAGGTCACCATGTTGGTTATTTGCCACGCGATCTAGCAATGCGCTACGAAGAGATGGGGCTGATGAAAATATTACTGCCTGATGAGGCAAGTTACGAGGTGAAGCATCACTGGGCATACAGAGAGAATCTGCACAAACATGTGGCAGATTTTTTGAATAAAATGATAAGTCTATTGTCGGAGAATTATTCTAAAGCCTAATTTATCAGCAGATTTTGCTACTCGGACTCTCAGTGTTTCTTAATCACAGTGTCCTAGTAACTGGTGCCTTGTCTTGAAAGTAATGCCTTTAAAGACAAGGCTTTATTTTACTGTTTTGATCATTAGCCATTAAAAATTTGCGACAAAATTTTAGGCGGTTGCTACTTGGTCTTGATACTTTAGACCAATGGTTCTTAGCTTCCCTTTGTCATCGACTTCTTTAATAACCAATGACCATTCATCACTTATTACAACGGTATCGCCTGACACTGGCGCAGTACCTAAATGTGATTTCACGTACTCAGCAACCGTCTGCTCCCACATGTTTTTTGCGCTGTCTTCGTCGGAAGTTTTGAGTGTTTTTACCAATGTCTCAGATGCCATAATTCCTGTAAAAAACGGCAAATCACCAAGCTTAACACTCGGTGATAGCAACCAATCGCCATAGAAATCATCGATAGCTTTGCGATCTAATGTTGTGTCATTAAAAATCTTGGCGATTTTGCTAGCGTGATTGCCTCTCATCGCATACCAGACACTGTCGCCGAATTTTAGCTTTGTATTGTCATCGACTACTACGATTTGCTGATTACGCACTAGCGCAAAGACACTGATTTCATCTGGGTTAATGCCCTTTGAGATACCCATAGGATGACGCCCAATGGCAAATGCACCTGACTTTGCCTCAAACTCATACAGCGTGATACTGGCCTTATCGGATACCCAAACCTCGTGTTCTTCTTTGGGGTCTTTATTAGTTGGAATACGTACTTTAAATAGATTCGCCATCGTAGGAATGGTTGTGCCTTGCAAAATCAACGACAGAACCACGACACCAAAGGCAATATCAAACAGCATAAAAGCATTATCTATACCAGCCATGACGGGTAAAATCGCTAAGGTAATAGGCACTGCACCGCGCAAACCAACCCAAGAGATAAACCCAATCTCTCTGTCTTTAAATTTGAATGGTTTGACACTGGTATAGACGGCAATAGGACGCGCCACAAAGATCATAAAGAGCGCGATTGCAACCGAATAATGCCAGACATTGAGGACGTTTGACGGAGTGACCAGCAGTCCTAATACTACGAAAAGCACCGCCTGCGACAACCAAGCAAAGCTGTCCATCACTCGCATGACATGCTCTGTCGAGCGCACCTTATGGTTGCCGATTAGCACACCAGTGAGGTATACCGCCAAAAATCCACTTCCGCCAATGAGGTTGGTTGCGGCGAACACAGCCAAGCCAGCGGAGAGGATTAAGATCGCGTACATGCCTTCTGCTAAATGCACTTTAGGCAATAATCGGGATAAAAAATAACCGAACAGTAAGCCCATGCCTAATCCAAAGCTCAGCTGCTGTAGCAATAAAACTAAAAAGCCAAATACTGTCTGACCAGCAGGATCAACATTTAGGGCAATCAAACCAGTAACTAATAAAATAGCCAAGGGATCGTTGGCACCAGACTCAAGTTCAAGCGTTGCTTGTACACGATCGTTAAGCTTGACACCGCCATTACGTAATAGAGAAAATACCGCTGCTGCATCGGTTGAGCCAACAATCGCTGCCATCAGTAAGCCAAAGCGCCAATCGACATCAAGTAGCCAAGTAACAAATACCCCTAGCACCATGACCGTGACCAACACGCCCCACGTGGCCAGCGTAATCGCAGGTTTTAGCCCTACTCGAAACGATTTAAAGGATGTGCGTAAACCACCATCTAGCAAGATACAGGCTAAGGCTGCCTGCCCAACGAAATTGGCTAGCGCATATTGAGAGAACTCAATACCCAAGATACCCTGCTCGCCTGCCAACATACCCACTATCAAAAACAGCAACAACAATGGTACGCCTAAGCGCGCCGACAATGTACTCGCCATGATACTGGCGAAAATTAGTACTGCGCCTACGAGATACAGGATATTTAAGGTATCCATTTTTTTTGAGCCCTATTTTTTATTATTAAGAATAGTAATTGATTGTGATGGGGTTTTCGTTATCTTGCTGTTAGTAGATATTACACCAGTGAGCCTATCATAAGCGGCTGTTATTCAAAATATGAATGACAATTATTTATGATGATATTAGCATCACCATCAGAACTAGCAGCCAATACTAGGGCGTGTCTTCATTTCAAAAATGGTGATAAAAATGAGATAAATTGCCGTCAAACAAGAAAAATAGCGCAGATAATATCGGGATATTAACCAGCTATTTGACGCTGTTTGGCAAGATTTAGCCATTTTTAGCCCATTTAGATGACTATCGGGTGAATTGAAGACACGCCCTAGATCAATAAAAATACTTCAATAAAAAGCGCTCAAATATTAAAAGAAAGTTTATAAAATACTATTACTGTGATGAAAATCTCTACGTCTTAATAAAACTTAGCCTTGAATGTATTGCCATGTCAGTACCAGAATCGCAGCCGCAACCGTCCAAGCGACTACCCCTAATAGCAATGCCTTATATAAGCTCATATAACTGATGCTAAAAAACACCACAAAGGTATAAATCAAATGCGGTATGACACCAAGCATACTGAATATCAACGCGACCTTTAAATCAGCGGGACTGCGCTCAGTACCAACGATAAAGTGACTGATTAACGTAAAGGTGGGGAATAGTGGCGCAAGTGCCGCCAAATAGAAAAATCGGGTTTGGGCGAACATTTGAATCGCCAGTACCATCAAGGCGCCGATAAGCATTTTTAACCAAATCACGACGGGTCTGTCTCCTGTTGACTATAAAGGCTGAACGTAGCCCAATCCGCCATGATACTAAAGTCTGCAAACTGACATAAGAGCAATCGCTGATTAATTAATTCGTATGATAAAAAAATGCAAAAACCCCATCTAGCTAAGTTGCTAAATGGGGCTGTTACTTTTATTCATTAAGCTTCTACGAATGACTTAATCCTTTTTTGGCTTTAGTGCCGCGCTGATGTCTGCTAGCAATGGTGGGATATCATGCTTGTCTGCAATTACCTCAATCATTATAAGCTTATCGGTAGTCGCAGCAGCTTTGTCGAAAGCAGATTTTAGCTCGCCTGCTGTCTCTGCTTTGAGTAATAGGCTATTCGCTTCTGTCGCACCAAACGCTCGCGGCATGATTTGCCAATCGCATTTAGGAATATCGTTATAGTATTGGTTTTCGCCATGAATCGCGCGCTCTACCGTATAACCGTCATTATTGATTAAGACGATCACAGGATTGATGCGCTCTTGAATCATGACCGCTAGCTCTTGGATCGTTAGCAATGCTGAACCATCACCAATCAATAACACACTGCGCTTATCTGGCGATGCGATTGCCGCGCCCAAGCTGGCAGGTAACGTGTAGCCAATTGAGCCCCACATTGGCTGCCCATATGACGTTACCCCTTCTGGCAGACGCACATCACTGATACCAAAATAGGCAGTCCCTTGTTCAGAAAACACCAAGTTATTGTGATCTAAGCGGTCAGCGATAATATGCCATAGGTCATCTTGGCGGATAGCCTCACTGTCTTTACCTTTTTGTTCGTGCGGCTTAACTTCTTCACAGAAAGGTTTTGGTACGATATTAATGCCAGATGTCATCACTTCATGTAGGGCTTGCAACGCGTCTTTTAGCGCAATCGGTGCAAAGTTCTTACCACTGATAGAAGCACGCTCATAATGTAAATCTACGACCACATCTTCATTGATATCTTGGCTAAACCCTGCGGTAGTAGTGTCAGTATATTGCACCCCTACTTTGATGAGACATTCGCAGTTTTCTACCGCATCTTTCACAATTGGACGCGAAGCAACACCCGCATAAGTGCCTGCCCAACGATCACTATTTTCATCAAGCAGCGTCTTGCCCCAAGATAGCGTGGTATAAGGGATATCGGTATCAGCGATCAATGCTTTGAGCTGTGACTGCAATCCCAAACGATGCACCATCAAATCTGCCATTAATGTCGTGGTCTTATTTGGCAAAAACTCGGTTAGTGCTTGCTTAAAATCTGATAATGCCGCTTGGCTAGTAATGTCTTCTTGACTATCGATCAGCTTGGTCGTTGGTGGATAGATAGGCTGGCGCGCAACGTCTGGTGATAATAGTAAGTAACCTGGGCGATGCTTTTTGAGAATTAAGCGAATCACTCGATCAATTTCTGAAGCAGCATTTTCAGGGGTAAGCTGCGCACGGGCTACCGTCACTGGCTCGACCATCTTAATAAAATGGTTGAATACGCCATCACCAAGCGAATGATGAATACGGCGCTTTGAGTCTTGTAGCGCTGTGCTTGGCGCACCGACGATATGCAATACCGGCGCGTACTCAGCAAAAGAACCTGCAGTTGCGTTAATCGCTGATAGTTCGCCTACACCAAAGGTCGTCACCATAGCGGCAAACCCACGCTCGCGTGCATAGCCATCGGCAGCATAGCCAGCATTTAGCTCATTGGTGTTACCTACCCAGCGCAATTTATCAGAGGCGAGAACGTTATCCAAAAAAGTTAAGTTAAAATCACCAGGTACGCCAAATATCTCAGATGCACCCGCTTCTGCGACACGATCAAACAAATAATCAGCGATGGTATATTGTTGACTCATTTTTTATCCTTATGACTTATCTTTGTAAGTATTGATAATTGTGAATGTGATTGATGTTAAATTATAAAGTGCGTCCCAGCTTATTTATGTACTACAAAGCTTTTGGAATACATATTATAATAAACCGTTATAACATATATCTATGGCCAGAAGACATGCCTATTTTAATAACTTTAATTTTTTTCGTCATAGGTGTTGACACCTAAAAAAAACTGCGTATAATACGCCTTCATCAACTGACGATAGTTAATTGATAATTAGCGGGAATAGCTCAGTGGTAGAGCATAACCTTGCCAAGGTTGGGGTCGAGAGTTCGAATCTCTTTTCCCGCTCCAAATATGGCTTGAAAAAGCACTAAAAGCCTCACTCCTTAAATAGGAAGTGAGGCTTTTTTTTGTTTGTTTTTTGAGGGCTACTCCACTTAAGCTTATGTGTTACGACACTTACTCACAGACTCATTCGCTTATCTTTCAACTCTTCACAAAACCCGGTGTAAAGCTTATAAGTAATTAAATAACTTCTTCCTTTTGACAAACAGTAAAACATATCTTTTTTTAAGTAATATGCCATATCAGAATCATTCACATCTAAAAGATATAATTTATTAGACTGCTTAAAGTCAGTAATCCAGCTATTTGCAACTTTACTGTAATGAGACAGTTTTATCGAAATTTTTTCTAAACAATACAACGATGCCATGAATAAAAAGTTTTTAATATCACACCAAATGAGCTCGTTTAAAACTGGATTGCCTATTTCGTCAACTTCCTCACGGTAAATGATACCTGTGGACTGTTAGATACATAAAAGGCCTGATTTATTTTTACTGTCAGGGTTGCTGTTACCTTTATCAAATATTCCCGCTGCGATAGCAGGTACAGCAAGCCCTGCCGTACCTGTAATAGCTGCAATAGCTTTCAAATTCTTAGGTAAGTTCCTTTTGCTCATCAATAATCTCAGCCCGACCCGCATTCGTCAGCACCCGAGTATCAATACCCGTATCAACAGCCAGTCCACCTGTTTGCACATCTTTAATAATTGTTTCAGTATTCAAGGCGTCACGGTTGACGCCTGCTAAGCTGTCCTTACCTGTAACTGCGTCCCCTGTGACAATAGCGCCTTGACCAACAGTGGCTTTGTGAGAAACATAAAAAAAGCTACGATGCATGAAGTATCGTAGCTTTCTGATCTAATTGCGCTTAACTTTTATGTGTACGGCTCATCCCACACTACAATCAGTAATGTTAATGAGCAATTATCCAGCCGTTTTTTAAAGCAACGCTTTGTGTATCTTGACGTAAGCTTTCAATGCCTGCTTCGTTTAGTCCCTTTTCAATTAATAAATCTAGACTTCGCATCAGCATCTCGTAGATAAACTGTTGCTGACGCTTGGCATCTCCATTTACAAATTCAGGGTAATCAATTTGTAATTTAAAATCCATTTTCTTAGTCTTTGGTGAGTATTTTATGACTTCACAATATCGCTCTTGATCTACTTTGTCTTTCATTAAAATTGCTATGCAGCGCCATTTATCTAAGTCAATATCATAGTCTTTATCGTTGATTTTTACGTTTATTTCATCTTCTACGAAGTTTCTTGCGGTTCTCATCTCATGACCAATATCACCACTATATTCCGAACTTATCCATAATTTCATGTTACCTACCTTTAAGCTCAGGGAGTGACAAAGTCATAAACTGCGTCATGCCATACTCAAAATCACGCTCTAACTTATCTTCATCTATGACTTCACCAAGTTCTATAGCTTTTTGTTTTAATAAATCAAAACAGGATCTGACCCCTTCGGCAATGTATGAGCGTAACTCTACATCGGTTTTATTCTGCCAGCGCTCTTGTGGAATGGTGAAATCAATAGTGTAAACATTCCTACTTGCTGACTTTTGTAGAAATTCTGCTCCTTCAGACTCAAAGTTTTGATGTTTACCACTAACTCTAAAAACAATGGATAGGAAGAGCAATGTTTTAAAATAATCACTTTCGTCCTGTTTCTGATAAAATATTTTGTTTAACAAAAGATGATAAGAACCTATTATTTTGTCAGCTTGAGTACTGCCACTTTGAGCACCAAATTGAATCATATACATTGTTATACTCCTTAATCGTCAGTATTGTTTTTTATATGTGGTGGTATATAGTTGGGGTCGTATTTAGGGTGAGAGGGATCGCGTTTGCCCGCCCATGACTCCTTATTATCTGGTCCTGGATGGCGTTCGGTTATATTACGCTCTATCTGGACAGCTTTATTTCGCGGACGCTCGCCGATTACTCTAATTCTTCCACCGTCAATTTCAGCATCTGTGTATCTAGTATTGGCATTTTGTGAAATGCCTGTTTTTAGGTAATTTCCCTCGGCATCATACTTTTGGTAAATTTCGGTAGGCTGGTTTCCTAAAGTATTACCATGCTCATTAGGCGAGTTGGTTGTCCGTTGAACCCCATTATCATCAATCACATAGTAACCACCACTGTCTCTTTTATAGATTTCATTACCACTATCGTCACGCTTACCCGTACTGGTTAATCTTCCACCACTTGGGCCTGTGATACTACCATCAGGATTGTAAGTGTATGCTCCTTCTTTCGCATCACCAATAGCGCCTCTTGGACCATTACCCATTCTTGGAGTCGAGAGTTCGAATCTTTTTTCCCACTACAAATACTTACAAAGCCTAAAAGTCAGCACCATGACCAAAACGTGACCATTTCGTGCCCAATCTTCAAAACTGAAGTCTCTTTTCAACTGTGAGAGTTATAGTACTATTAGAATTGACTATCACTACAGTGCACTCTGATTAACGACTGACTGAGCCATTCATAAACTTTATAGATGTTGAGCCCATACAGGTTGCGCAATATTTATATCGTTAGTATCATTTCAGTTTTGAAATGACTCAATTACAATTAGGAAAATATTATGGCAAAATTAGAATCAAACATCGAATTAGAAGCCGCGGCATTTCGTCGCTTACTAGCTCATTTAGACGAACGTAAAGACGTACAAAATATTGAGCTAATGAACCTTGCCGACTTTTGTCGTAACTGTTTATCCAAATGGTATAAAGCGGCTGGTGAAGAGCGTGGTATTGAGATTGAATACGAGGATGCGCGCGAGCTTGTTTATGGTATGCCTTATGCTGAGTGGAAAGAGAAATATCAACAGAAAGCAACGCCAAAGCAGTTAGCGCGTTTTAACGAGATTGAAGCTGCTAAGAATAAAACGGATTAAAACTGACTGTGATGGCTCAAACAAAATAAGCCATCACTAGGGCGTGTCCTAAATAACTATATCAGAAAATCCAACATTGCCGCTAATCTAGCGGCTTTCTATAGATTTGAGTATGCTACTAAACCCTATGGTTCCTTGTTTCTGCATTTGACGGTTAAATAGGCGACCGACTAATGGCAATGGTACAATCAATCGACCCTCAGATACCCAAGTGACGTGTGTGGTGCCATCGCCCAAGTCTTTTAAGTCAATGATACCTTTATCATGCTGCATTTTGATGGGTTTAGATTTTTCGATTTGGTATTGCATATGAGTAGGACGCTCAAACGCTGTAATTCGCTCCCAAAACTTAACAGGTCCCGTTTGAATGGTACGTAAAGCCCCAACGCCATTGCGCTCCTCGTTACCTTCATTCACCAATTTAGCTACACCCACCGCTTTAAATGAGCCATAACTGGCATGGTCACTCAGCGCTTCAAATACCTCATCAATCGGTTTTTTGACAATGCGCTCTACTTTTATTTTAAACATAATATGATCTCGTTAAGACTAAAGTTATTTAGCTTACTGCTATTTTAGAAATAAATATAGCCGTCACATTGTGAAAAATTATTACCGTGAAGAACCTCTTCCTTTTGAAGGACGCCTGCCATTGGTAGTAGGTTTTCCATTGCCTCCGGACTTACCATTACCCCCTGACGGCTTACCACGACCAGTAGGACGTCCACCTTTAGAACCTGCTGGTTTTCTAGCATCATCCTTGCCGTATTTGTTACGCCCCTTTGCTGCACCTGCTGATTTTGTAGATGGTTTTGACTTTGACGAAGCATCAGCACGAGGTTTCTTTCGTGGCGCATTGCGAGATTTCTTGCCCGAGTGATTATCTTGCGAAGAGGAATCTTCTACAGATTTAAGCAACACAGACAGCTCTTTTAGGGTTAAGTCTCGCCAGTCACCAACGGGAAGACCTTTGAGACTTACATTCATAATCCGCGTACGTTCAAGCTTAACGACTTCGTAGCCAAAGTGCTCACACATACGGCGAATTTGACGGTTTAGACCTTGAACGAGCGTGATGTTAAAGACATTAGGAGCTACTTTAGTCACTGGGCATTTTTTGGTCATCTTGCCAAGCATCGGCACACCGCCGGCCAAACCTTCGATAACACTATCCGTTAACGGCTTATTTACGGTAACTAGATATTCTTTCTCGTGATTATTGCCAGCACGTAATACCTTATTGACCAAATCACCGTTATTAGTCAAAAATATCAAACCTTGGGAATCTTTGTCCAAACGGCCAATCGGAAAAATACGCAAACTATGTCGTACAAAATCGACAATATTATTTTTCTCAGAGCTTTCTGTGGTGCTCACAATGCCCACTGGCTTATTTAATGCAATAAAAATAAAATCATCAGGCTCTCGCGGCTCAATAAGCTGCCCGTTGACTTTTACCGCATCTCCAGCAACCACTTGATCGCCTACCGACGCACGTTTGCCATTAACGTATACATTACCTTGTTCAATGAAGCGGTCAGCGTCTCGCCTAGAGCAAATACCACTTTCGCTGATGTATTTATTTAAACGAGTCGAGGAAGCGTTGAACATAAAGCACCGTTTTACCTGATAAGAAGCATTTTTTGCTAAGAAAAAAGCCTAAATTGAATGGATCAACAATAATGAAACAGCTCACATTATATAGGAAATCGACTGACCCTTTGAGGGGAGATGGGTAAAAACCTATAAATGCATAGCGTCATGTAATTTTGGATGATGTCGAAAGAACTTATTTATGAGGTTGTGAGTTTAAAAAACCTCACTATTCATCATACGAGCAGTGAGGCTTTTTTCTAGTTTTTTATTTTCAAATTTATTCTTTTGACGTTAGATCACTTCATTAACTTATCTTACTCACTACTCAGCATCATCTAACAGTTTATTAAGCTCGTCCACCATGGGATCGTCAATGATACTGCCTTCTACATAGCTGATTATCTCATCTACAGTCGTCAGATCCATTTCACGAATGCCTAAACTGGCTAGTTGCGCATTAATAGATTCTAAGCTGTCGTTATCTTCAGTATCATCTAATAAATCCTCTTCAAATCTACCTCTGACAAACCAATACATTTTTTCTAGTACGGTTTCTTTTTTGGTCAAAGTAGAATAACCGTCGCCATAAATGAATAGGTTGAAATGATAAGGTATTTCTATATCATTGATGAAAAATGTACGTTGGCACTCTAATGTATAGGCTTGAATCTCTTCACTCTCAGCGCTTTCATCACTTTTGTTGTCTTCATCATATTCAATCGCCTCTTCTATCAACTCACCTAATATCTGATAGTTGCCGACTTTAATTTTGTGATTATAAATGATAGCAGAGTCTGCAATTGCATCGAAAATAATGGCACTGACATCTAAGGTGTGGTTATCGATATCATAAAATGCTTTTAACGCTGGCAAAAACTCGGTCAGCTCTTCTTCCGGCACTTGAATGAGAAACTGCTGCTCGTATATTTTAATCATATCTTCAGGAGCATAGGTATTAGCAGTATTGGTCTCGTTTCTACCTATTGGCTGCAAAGGTAAAAAATTATACGGGTTATGTTTGGTCATTCAGAACTGCCTTTTTACTTAAGTTGAATTTATTAAATGTCTGTGTTGCTCAATCTCTAAGAGCCTTTGAACGTGCTACTATTTTTCAGTACCGTAAGACTTTAGGATTTATAGGCGTATTGTCTCTTATTCAGGCAATTTTAGATAGACAGTTATAAATATACAAGTTCAATCACTCTGGTTTAGATAGGCAGTCTAAATAACACAGACTAAAAAGACGATTCTAGCTAGCAGCGGCTTGGTATCGCCTTCAAGGGTTAGTCCAGTTTTCACTTTTCTCTAAAGCTATTTACATACTAATTGTTAATTCACTTGCTGCCACCCTGACGTCGCATGATGTTCATCTTGATGCGCAAATAAAGGGTGAGCTTTGGCTTCATGCAAACTCAGCACAGGGGTCACACAAACATCCGTTGCTGCAAATACACGTTGCCAATGCTCAAGCGTTTGACTGGCGAATTTTTTCGCAATTGTGTTGGTCGCGGCTTCACTCTCAGGTCTATTGGGCATGATACCAAGTTGCCAGTGTATTTCTTTAAGCGACGGTAGTTCCAATACCTCACATAGCCCTTGCCAAAATTTCAGCTCCAAGGCACCAACCGCCATATAGCGCTGGTCAGCGGTTTGGTACAATCGATAGCATGGCAATGCACCACCCAAAAAATCATGCTGCGGCAGTAGAGTGTCGTTTAAGCCATTTCCTGAAAGGCTATTAATCAGTTTGCCTGTGACCTTTGGCATGACCATATGATTGTACAAACTGTGCGTCATACTAATAGCAATGTGTCGTCCCCTGCCCGTACGCTGGGCGGCAAATACGGCAGCCAACAATGCTATCACTGCTGTGTCACTACCACCTGCCAAATCCGCAAACTGAATATTAGGCATAGCCTGCTCACCCTGCGCTGTTCTTAGCTGATCAAGTACACCGCTCATAGCCATAAAGTTAATATCATGACCGGCTTTGTTGGCCCAGTCATGAGTCACTTGAGAGCTATTTTTTGACTCAGCACTTTCTAAGTAGACACCTTCTGTTGAGTGGCTATCTGCTAAGCCATAACCAGTAATAGATACAATCACTAGCTTTGGATTGATGACACGTAGGGTTTTAGCATCTAGTCCCATTTCTGCCAAGACACCTGGGCGAAAGCTATCTAACATCACATCAGCTTCTTTAAGATGTGCTTTTATAGCTTCAATCGCTTTGGGATCATGAAAATCATGCTTTTCGGTAGTCTTACCGTGGTTTAGAGCTGCGAATAATTCACCAAATACCCGAGCAGGATCACCTTGTTTGGGCTCGATTTTAAGGACGTCCGCGCCCAAATCTGCTAGCAAACGCGTAGCAAAAGGCCCCGGCAAGTTACGAGTCAGATCGATCACTCGTAACCCTTGTAGACAGTCCGCCATTTGATCATGATTTGATACATGCATGTCAGTCATCAGAGAACGCCTCGCCTTTGGCTGCCATATCTAGCAAGATTTGAGCAGGCTCAAAACGTTCGCCATATTTTGCAGCCAGCTCACGACTCCGCTCAACAAACGCACTCACGCCCATTGCATTGATAAACTGTAGCGTACCACCATGCTGCGGTGCAAACCCCCAGCCAAAGATAGACCCTATATTGGTATCAGCAACTGAGCGCACGACATTTTCCTCATAGCACTTAGCAGATTCATTGGCTTGAATAAACATCAGGCGATCAACCAAGTCTTGCTGCAAGGGTTGCTCTGATTTTGGCGGGTACAAGTTGATAAGCTCAGGCCATAGATGCTTATCACCCTCTGTTGGATAGTCATAGAATCCTTTGCCATTTTTCTTACCTTCGCGCCCATGCTCATTGACCAATGTTTTTAGTATTTCATAAGAAGGACGCACTACGATTGGCTTACCTTCGGCTACCATATCCGCTTGCTGCTGTTCGCTGACGTGTAATGCTAAGCTTAATGACACCTCATCTTGCAATGCTAGCGGCGGCATCGGCATACCTGTTTTCATACCGGCAACTTCAATGCTACGCGGATGCACACCCTCTCCTAGCATCGCAATGCCCTCTGATACATAGGTGCCAAATACCCGCGAAGTATAAAAGCCGTGGCTATCATTGACGACGATAGGCGTTTTACCTATTTGTACAACATAATCGAAAGCTTTGGCCAATGTCGCATCGTCGGTTTGCTCGCCCATGATAATCTCAACGAGCGGCATCTTATCTACTGGCGAGAAAAAATGCAGACCGATAAACTGGTTTGGTCGCGTACTGGCTTTTGCCAGTCCAGTAATCGGTAGTGTTGAGGTGTTAGACGCATAGACGGCCGTGTTTGAAATCACTGCTTCACTTTGCTGGGTACATTTGGCTTTAATTTCTCGGTTTTCAAACACCGCTTCGATAATAAGATCACAATCTGCCAAATTATCGTAAGAAACTGTTGGCGTAATGCGTTCTAGGAGGGCTTGTTTTTTCTCTTCGGTAGCACGCTTTCGGCTAATGGCTTTATCCAAAATACTAGCAGAATACGCTTTGCCTTTTTCAGCATTGGCAATTTCTGTGTCCAACAGTACGACATCTATACCTGCTTTGGCAGTGACATAAGCAATGCCAGCGCCCATCATACCAGCACCCAAAATACCGACTTTTTTGGTGGTTGTGCGTTCAAACCCTTGAGGACGAGACTGACCTTTTTTGATGCTATTCAGCTGCGTCCATAACGTGTTAATCATGTTTTTAGATTCAGCAGACAGTACGCAAGCGGCAAAATAACGCGACTCAATTTCAAGCCCTGTATCGATGTCTACTAAGCACCCCTCAAACACACAAGACATAATATGAGTAATCGCTGGATAGTTGCCATGTGACTTTTGATTAGCCATGGCTGGGGCGATAGAGAATATAGGAACTACTTTTGGATGCTTGCTATCGCCGCCAGGAATTTTAAAACCTTTCTTATCCCATGGCTGCTGAGCGCTTGGATTATTTTGAATCCAGTCTTTTGCTTGCTTCAGCATATCTGCTTGATCAGTGGCTACTGCATCAATAAGTCCAATGTCTTTTGCCGCTGCTGGGCGTAATTCTTTACCTTGCGTCATCAACTCTAGTGCTACTTGAATACCGACCAATCGCGGTAAGCGCTGAGTACCACCGCCGCCAGGTAGCAAGCCCAGTTTCACCTCAGGCAAACCTAGCTTGGTCTTAGGCGTGTCAATCGCAATACGATAATGACAGGCAAGTGCCAACTCTAAACCGCCGCCTAATGCGGTTCCTGTCATAGCAACGACGACAGGTTTACCTGATGTTTCAAGCGTACGCAAACTACTTTTCAATTCTTCAGTCACTACAAATGCTTGCTCAGCTGTCTTTATCTGGTTCAATTGATCGATATCTGCGCCAACCACGAAGGTTTCTTTAGCCGATGTGAGAATCAAGCCTGTAGCTGAATCATCATTGATGAAACTATCGACTATCGTGGCGAACGCCTCCGTAAAGCCGTCACCAATGACATTCATTTTGCGTTTGCTTTGGTCAATCGTGACAGTGACGATACCATCATTGTCACACTGGGCAGAGAAGTTTTCTAGTACATTAATGGCTGTTACGCTATCTGCTGTCTGGTTATTTGTCATCATTTTTATCCCTTAAATGATTCTTTGTATATTGCGTTTTAGTCTAATTGCGTTTTAGTCTAATTGCGTTTTAGTCTATTCTGGAAAAAGTTAAACACGCTCGATAATGGTGGCAATGCCCATACCACCGCCCACACATAGCGTAATCATCGCGGTCTGTAGATCGCGGCGTTCTAACTCATCAAGGACAGTCGTCATTAGCATCGCGCCCGTTGCTCCAAGCGGATGACCCATGGATATCGCACCACCATTGACATTGACAATATCAAGCGAGATGCCGAAATCATCAGCGGTATTCATCGGCACAGCAGCGAATGCTTCATTAATTTCCCAAAGGTCTATATCAGAGGCTTGCATGCCCGCTTTATCAAGGGCTTTTTGGCAAGCTGGCGTCGGGCCTGTCAGCATAATAGCAGGCTCTGAGCCAATGACTGAGGCCATTGTGATCTTGGCGCGTGGTTTTAACCCTGTTTTTTGACCAGCCGCCGCGCTGCCAACCAAACAGATAGCTGCCCCATCAACGATGCCTGAAGAGTTACCCGCATGGTGTACGTGGTTTACGGTTTCAATCGTGGTATATCTGTCCAAGATAACGCTATCAAAGCCCATTTTTCCCGGCATAATAAAAGACGGTTTTAGCCCAGCTAAGGTCTCGACATTGGTATTAGGACGGATGGTTTCGTCTTTATCTAACAGCATCATGCCATTGATATCGGTGACAGGGACGACGGACTTATCGTAATAGCCCTTCTCCCAAGCATTTGCAGCGCGACGATGCGACTCGGTGGCAAAGGCATCAACATCGCTACGACTAAAGCCTTTGAGCGTCGCGATGGTATCCGCGCCCACGCCTTGCGGTACGAAATGCGTCGCTTCATTGACACGTGGATCCATGTACCAAGCACCGCCATCAGAGCCCATCGGCACACGGCTCATAGACTCCACACCGCCTGCCACTACCATGTCTTCCATACCTGACATGACTTTGGCAGCCGCTAAACTAATAGATTCCAGACCAGAGGCACAAAAACGAGACAATGTTAACCCAGCCACACTTTGTTCCCAGCCAGCATCGATAGCAGCGATACGGGCGATATCAGAGCCTTGCTCACCCACTGGTGTCACGCAGCCAAGCACCACATCGTCAACCAGACTGGTGTCTAAGTTGTGGCGCTGTTGCATCTCTTTTAATAAGGTGCGTGTCAGCCAAATCGGTGATGCCTGATACAACGAACCGTCCTTTTTTCCTTTGCCACGTGGCGTGCGGATCGCATCATAAATATATGCAGTCTCAGTCATAAAAAATCCTTTTTTTATTTTTTAAATAAACAATAATTATCGTAGTCTTATAATATAAGCGTCTACATAAATCGTGAAGCCAGCTCTTTCATAATCTCATTGGTACCGCCATAGATTTTTTGCACGCGCGCATCAGCATATAAACGAGCGATAGGATACTCTGTCATATAGCCATAGCCACCAAACAGCTGCACGCATTCGTCGATGACTTCACACTGTTTTTCGGTGACCCAATATTTGATTAATGAGGCATGCGGTACAGAGAGCTTGCCATCTAACATCGCATCGACTGCTGCATCACACATGGTGCTAGCAGCCAGATAATCAGCATAGCATTCAGCCATCTTAAAACGCGTATTTTGAAACTTCCAAATAGGTTTGCCAAAGGCTTCGCGCCCTTTTACGTAATCTAGCGTTAGATTGATAGCAAGCTTCATCGAACCGACCCCTGATAGCGCAATGATTAAACGTTCACGTGGCAACTCCTGCATCATTTGGATAAAGCCCATACCTTCTACCGTACCCAACAGGTTGGTTTGCGGCACACGGACATTACTAAAAAACAGCTCTGAGGTATCCTGCGACGTCAGACCAATCTTGTCGAGATTACGTCCACGCTCAAACCCTTCTACTTTATCCGTTTCTATGATGATGAGTGAGACGCCTTGCGCACCTTTTTCACGGTCTGTTTTGCATGCTAATAGGATAAGATTGGCGTGTTGACCATTGGTGATAAAAGTCTTAGAGCCATTGATAATGTAGTCATCACCATCTTTTACGGCATAGGTTTTGATGTTTTGTAGGTCGGAGCCAGTACCAGGCTCGGTCATGGCGATAGCGCCGATATATTCGCCCGTTGCCATTTTTGGTAGCCACGCTTGTTTTTGTTCTTCAGTACCGTGGTCTAAAATATAAGGCGCGACAATGCCCGAATGCACCATACCGCCAAATCCTGATTGATTGGCCTCAGTCTGTGCGTAGATAAGCGCCGCTTCGTGACCGAAATCACCGCCGCCGCCGCCATACTCGCTTGGTATCGCCGCACACAAAAACCCCATCTCGCCCGCCTCTTCCCACGCATCGCGATCAATCATGCCATTTTTGCGCCATTGCTCATCTTTAGGATCCCAAGATTGAAACATTTTTAAGGCGCTGTCGTACACCATCTGATGCTCTTCGGTCATCCAGTTTGGGGTGAATTTTTCGATACTCATGACGTCTATCCTTGACAAGGTGGAGTGAATAACAACTATATAGTCAAGTCTATATAAATCCGCTACATCGTCATCTTCGCTAAGCATACTAATGTATAACTTGCACTCGGTTTCCTTGTCTCGAAATTATATTGAACTGACTATAACTAAGTCGTTTTAAAAATTTATGGTAATTTATATTACCGTTATAGATATACTATAAATTCTTCGTATTTAGTAATATACGATTCTTATACTAGGCTACGAAAAACCACTTCGCAATCAATTAAATAAAATGGTAATTTACATTACTTGTTAATTTAATCATGTTAAATTATCGAGTAAATTATTTAACTGGTAGGACGTATCAAATAGCCAATACTTTAAGAAGCGATAAATATGGAAACCTTTAATCAGTCAGATAGCCTCACGCAAACTCGATCTCTAGCGCCCCTATCCGATATGCGGCCCGCAACTTTGGATAAAATTGAACAGGCCGTTCGTAAAGTCTTTGCAGGATTTGACGCTAATGAGGTGACGATGGTGCAGATTGCAAAGTCTGCCAACGTCTCTTTGCAAACGCTCTACAAGTATTTCGGAGACAAGCAAACGCTGTTTTATACCATTATGGATATTGTGCTAGGCAGATTAGCCGCTCGAATTATGGATCATCTGCAAGGGATTGATAGCGTACAAGATCGTCTACGTAAGACGTTGTGGGTCTGCTTTGATTTTGTAGACTCGCATCCAGATGCGGTGATGGTGCTGTCTTCTGTCTCGGCCTCGCGTATACGTAATATCGCGATCTATGAAAACAAAGAGCTAATTGGCGCGTTTTTGGCGGTATTAGAAGATGGGCAAAATCGTGGGGTGCTTAATGACACCGTTCCACTGCACATACTGTTCGATGTGTTTATGGGGTTTATCAGTCGACTTGGTTTAATGCATACCATTCGCCAAACAGAAACACCGTTAAATGCAGAGTTTGATGCGCTATTTGTGATTTTATGGCGCGCCATCTCTAAACCTGAAGCTTAAAGCTTAAAATGAATTTTATAAAACTGATATTTAGCAGTGTTTGATTCTTAAAAGATAACCTAACGTAAAAAACCCCACGATAAAGTGAGGCTTTTTTATATTTTTTTTCGGTCAATGTGATTATTCAATCAATGTAATTAACAGCTCGTGCTGCTTATACACTTAAAGCTTTTTAGATACTGCTAGATTTTGGCAATCCATACTCTGCATGGTCGACCACGTGGTTGTTTTGTTCAATAGTCAGTCGATAGCCTTTGATGATACCGTCGTATGGCAAACTGCCCTCATACTGCTGATAATGCTCGAAGATGCTGTCTTGAATCACTGATTTACGGGCAGCATCGTCTAGTTTGGCAAAACCACTAGGCAAGTGTACTTGCGCAAAACGTGAAGCCGCACCACGAGACATCCAGTTATCAGCACTCGCAAATGTAAAATCCACTTCCGCTCGTAAGCTATATCTGGGTAGCGTATTAGAGTAATTTGCTAAATCATATTTAATCTGCGCAATATCTTCTGCGAATGGCTGATACGGTATCTCAAGTACGGCAAACAGTTTTGCTAAAAATTCATCAGCGGTAAAGTGTTTGTCCATATAGCTACCATCAAGCCCAAGGAATTTGCTCGACAGTACATGGCGCAGGCGGTCATAGGCAGGTATAGTGTGTTTAAGAGGATAACCCATTTGCTTGACGATATCTTGCGGACGCAGCTCAAGCGACTCTATTTGATTGATGATATATTGCGCTAGAGAATGGCGTGGGTGATAACGACGGGTATATTTAGATGGATTAGCAATGTGGCTCATGATATTGAACACCTTAGACTCCTGTAACTCCGACGAAAAAGTATGATACACGCCCAAATAGGCAAAAAATCAGGCACAAATGAGGTTGTCGGAGTACAGGCTCATGCGCTTTACCAGAGTTGTTTTATATCGTGCTGGAAGTTGCAAGGTTTGTCGCGCCGCCATGAGACTATTGTCATGGTCGGCGATAACAAAACTGTTAAACCCACGATAGATCGTTCAACGATGATAGCACATCAGATAGTAGAAAATAAATACCGATATGTTTACTTATTTTTCAATGGTAAATGATTAGGTTTTTAAATTAAAAGCACCTCATATTGGAGGTTAATTTTCTTTATTTGTTTCGTATTTTTCATTAAATCTCTTTTCCTAAGCCTCTCAAGTTGAGCTTTAGGTTAACAATCCTTATCAAAAAACACCTTTCACGATTGACGTGGGCTTGCTATCTTGCCGCGCAAACCTTGTATTCTAATTAAGCCTACCCCACTTTGACCTATCATACGTAGTATTTACATCTGTATTGGATTTTATGACACATAACAATGAGGCCAGCTCAAAAGCTCGCCGAACTCAGTATTTTCAAGTATTTTTGATGGGCGTTAGTGCCTTTATTATGAACACCACAGAATTTGTCCCGGTGGCGCTGTTGAGCGACATTGCCCAAGACTTCTCTATTACGACGGCAGAGACCGGCTGGATGTTAACACTCTATGCTTGGATTGTCGCTGCGATGTCATTGCCACTAATGCTATTGACCAGTCGATTTGAGCGCAAGCGCTTGCTCTTGGGTCTTTTTGCCGTATTCATTGCCAGTCACGTACTGTCCGTATTTGCATGGAGCTTTGACGTGCTGCTCATTAGTCGAGTTGGAATTGCGTTATCTCATGCGATATTTTGGTCGATCACAGCTGCAATCGCGATACGCGTCGCACCTGAAGGCAAAAAAGCCATGGCGCTTAGCGTACTAGCAACAGGTACATCGTTAGCAATGGTATTGGGTGTGCCGCTAGGACGTTTAGTCGGACAATGGTTTGGTTGGCGTGCGACCTTTGGCGGTATTGGTGTCATCGCCTCAATTGTATTTATTCTACAAGCAAGGCTATTGCCAACGCTACCTAGTATGTTTGAAGGGTCTTTTAGAAAGATTCCAGAACTCCTTAAAAACCCCCTATTAGTGTGTTTGTACCTGCTTATCTTATTGGTCTTTACAGCGCACTATACGGCTTATTCTTATATAGAACCATTTATGCGCCAAGTCGGCAACATCAGTGAAAATGCTGCGACTTTTGTGCTGTTGCTATTCGGTGCAGCAGGAATTGTAGGTAGTGTTATTTTCAGTCGGTGGGGTGATCGGTTCAATACTAGATTGATGCTAATATCGACCATACTGATGCTCGTGTCTATGCTTGCGCTGTTGCTAGCAGTGACCTCTGTATGGGCGCTCAGCTTTATTGCCTTACTGTGGGGCGCGGCGCTCATGCTACTAATTATCTCAATGCAGGCCAAAGTCATCATGGTCGATGTCAATGCGCAAGACATGCTGATGTCGATGTTCTCAGGTATTATCAACTTAGGGATTGGTACGGGTGCACTATTCGGCGGTTATGCCGTGACGCACATTTCACTATCTAGCGTAGGATATACAGGTGCGGCTATCGCAGTTGTGGCGTTACTATTAATGCTATTTATGATTAAACGCTTTCCTGAATTGAGTAAACGACTTGGCTAGCTAATAAGTCGATATTAAAGGATAGCCAAAAATAGCAGTCAGTAAGTAACCGTTAGAGAACAATAAGCAGAATGCCAGCCATATAAATGGGCTGGCATTTTTTTGTTTGTGAATACAACACTGTAGCCTATGAATTATAACGAGGATTGCTTATATACTCATTGAACGAACGTTCAGGTGCAGTTATACTAATTTTATTGGCCATAAGTATATTTAATAAAGGACTGATAGGGATTAAGCACAAAAGGATGAGTGTGAAATGGATACTATTCAAAACAAGGAAGTCATTACCTACGATCTAAATTTAGTGACGATATATATTGCGCATTTTCAAGTTGTTGGAGATTCGTGATGCCCGATGGAATGCTTCGAAAAAGCAACACCGCTCCTCTTAAGCTAGGTAGGTTACATTATGCTTGGATCGTTGCTGCGACAGGCTCTGTAGCAATGTTCTGCGGACTTGGGTTAGGACGATTCGCATTTGGCATGTTACTGCCGTCCATGTCGGCTTCTTTAGGGTTAAATTATACTCAAAGTGGAATCTTGGGATTTACCAACCTGATAGGATATCTGGTTGCGGTGCTTCTAAGCCCTTTTATTCTACCTCGGTTGGGTACTCGAACGACTGCGACGGCAAGCCTCCTCCTCATTGCTGTCTCTATGTTCGGTATGGCTTTTACCACCAGTTTTCCAATACTTTGCGCACTCTATGTACTGACAGGTATCGGTAGCGGCGGCGTGGTCTTACCAATGATGAGCGTCATGTCGCATTGGTTTTTTCCTTCGCACCGCGGGCTTGCTCTAGGACTAGTCATGGCTGGGCCTGGATTTGGTATCATTTTATCGGGCTTTGTCGCACCCAAACTCTTACCTATCTCTACTCTACTGTCTTGGCAGACAGGTTGGCTGATTTTTGCCGTGATTAATATTGCGGTAGCTTGGCTTACTTTTACTTTGATTCGTAACCATCCAGACGATGTCAGTCAAAGCCCTTTTGGGCGCGCACCTACCTTACCTGTTAAAAATAAGAAAAAGCTAGAACGTAGCAATATTAAACTACTCGTACATCTAGGTGTCATCTTTGCTATTTATGGCGCCACCTATATGGTTTACGTCACCTTCATCGTGACCAGTATGGTTGGCTCGTATCAACTGAGTGAAGCGACTGCTGGTGGTGTTTGGGCATGGATTGGACTGCTTAGCATGTTCTCAGGCATGTTGTTTGGCTGGATTTCTGACCATATTGGTAGACGCCTTGGTCTGGCGCTGGCTTTTTTCTTCCTTGCCATCGCTTATCTGTTGGTCGGACTTACTGATTGGAGTTTAGGACTGTATTTGTCAATTATCTTGTTTGGTTTAGTAGTGTGGAGTGTGCCTGTCATTATGGCAGCTTCGGCTGGCGATTATTTCGGGCCTGCGGCGGCGGCAAGTGCACTCGCAGCGCTGACTTTTGCATTTTCAGGTGGACAGGCTTTTGGACCAGTGGCCGCAGGCTATCTCGCAGAAATCACTGGGGACTTTAGTATCAGTTATATGATATCTGGTATCGCCGCTTTTGTAGCGCTTGGACTTGCCTTATTATTGCGTCCACAAAAACAAGCTTAATTCCATTTTCTATAGTATTGATACTGCTAACTATACTTACTCTTGTCACCAGTGACGTCTGTATGATTTTTTAATACTTATTGCCATTTTCTAGTGCTCTAAAAACTTACTTAAATCAGGCAATATTCTTGCAGTTTTGCAATCAAAACGATTGCTAGCTTTTTAAAAAGTGGTTACACTCGGTTGACAAACTATTACATTGATGACAAGGAAGTCGCTATGCCTCGTAATACCTCACGTTCTAAAATTAGCCATACCACTCTTAAAACTTTTACTAAAAGCATGCTTGCTATCAGCCTATCTATCGCTGGTATTACTCACGCAAATGCTTATGACAGTGTCACCTTTTTTGGTGATAGCCTGACCGATGGTGGCTATTTTAGTCCTCTAACTCAAAATAATTTTGGGATTCCAGAGTCAGGTCAGTTTACTACCAATCCTGATAATACATGGGCGACCTCATTTGCTGAGCAATTGGATACAACCTCTGTCGCCAATACTTATGACGGTAGTCAAACTGGGAATAATTATGCCATTGGCGGTGCAAGAGCTGGCGTAGATGTTGCTGCTTTCGGTATTCCAGTAGCTTCTGCCAATAGCCAAGTGAATAGTTATCTTGCTAATAACAAAGTAGACCCTAATGGACTCTATGTCGTATGGGCAGGGGCAAATGACCTGCTTGCTGCAGGTGAAGCTGAAAATCCTGCTAGTGCCCAAGCGACCATACTAGGTGCAGTAGCTAGCCAAACCGAAACGATTAAGGCACTAAAGGACAATGGTGCCAAATATATCTTGGTACCTAATATCCCTGATGTCGGTCTAACCCCTAGATTCACTCCAGACCCTGGTCTTGAAGGTCAAGATCTTATAGATGCGTTGACAGCCCAAGCATCTGCAACTGGTGCAGCCAGTCTCTACAATCAGTTTATGCTTAGTGGCGTCGCAGGTACTGGGGCAAATATCATACCGCTCGATGTGTTTAGCTTATCAAAAGCGATAATTGCGTCACCTACTCAGTATGGTTTTACTAATGTCACCGATGAGGCTTGTGGAGATGCCAGCTCTCTCACTTGCGGCCGTGATACTCTTGTAGAAACAAATGCCAACGAAACCTACTTTTTCGCTGATGGCATTCACCCGACCGGTCAAGCGCATCAAATGATCGCCGACTATGCAAATGCTGTTGTCACTGCGCCTAGCTTAATCGGTGTACTGCCTCATATTGCAACGACAACCGGACTTGCAACCAATGAGCGCTTACAGTCACACGTCAATCAAATTCAAAGCAGTGAGCAAAAACCTGCCCGTACACTATGGGCCGTCGGTGAAGTCGCTAATCAAGAAATTGCAGGGTTTGATGGTGATAATAATACTCAAGTATTGCTTGGTGTAGATTTTGCTCATCCTAACTCAGCCAATGCAGTGACAGGCTTATACGGCAATATCACTCAAAAAGACTTTGAAAACTCAGACGTTGGCACAGGTTTGAGTGATATTGATCTGGGAGAAGTTGGTTTTGGTGTCTATCATAGCAACAAGTTTGGCGGTTTACAGATCAATGGTGCTGCAGGATTTGGCAACATGGATGTCGATGTCACACGTACTGTGACACTAGGCAGTAACCAACAGCAGTTTAAGTCAAATGCTGATGGCAAGCGCTTTTATGCCAACTTGCAGGCAGGCTATCCGATGCAAGTGAGCAGTATTGCTGTCACGCCTTATATCGGTGCAACAGCGAGCCGCGTAAAAATTGACGGACTCAAAGAAAAAGAGATGTCTGGCATTGCTATGCAGTTCGATGAGCAGAAATACTCTACGACATATGGCAAGCTTGGTCTTAAAGCTAATCACAGCTTGATGAACAACCTCAACTTATTTGGTGACATTCATTACCAAAAGCAGCTGAGTGATAATCGTGAAGCAGTAACCGCACGTTTGAATACACTACCAAATATCAGCTTTGAGACGCCTATGGTCGAAACTGATGATGATAATGTTGCTATGACACTTGGCCTATCTAGAAGCTTTGGCCTCTTGAATGCCAACGTTGGTGTCACACATTCACAAGGTAATGACGATGACTCAACTAGCCTATTTGTTGGACTTAATGGTGCATTCTAAATAAGTAGTTAATCTAGAATAATGGTATAGGTGATAGTTAATCGCCTATACCATAATAAATTCACAAATTGCCATAACCTCTACGGTTTTTGTTCTCTAACCTTTCCTCTCGTAAAACCTTTCAACGATAAAACCTACTATCACAAACTCTCTAAAAATCTACTTTACCGCGCAAAGCCTTTGTCTTACCGCGCTGGGTCTTTTTATCCACCCGTTTACGTTTGGCATTTCTACTTGGCTTGGTAGGCCTTCTCGTTTTATTAACGTAAGTGGCTTTGGTGATAAAACTTTGCAAACGCTCAAGCGCATCTATTTTATTGCGCTCTTGCGTTCGAAACTGTTGCGCCTTGATAATTAGCACGCCTTCCTTTGTTATTCGGCTATCTTTACTATTTAGCAGTCGCTGCTTGTACTCATCGCTCAGACTTGAGTTGTTAATATCAAAACGCAGGTGAATGGCAGAAGATACTTTGTTGACATTCTGCCCACCTGCGCCTTGCGCTCGTATGGCGCTGATCTCTACCTCATTATCATTGAGACTAATATTATTATTAATGAAAATCATAGTATGTTTTTATCGAATGTGAATAGATATGGTTTGTGATAAAGCATTATATAGTCAATCCCATATAAATTAGGTACGGTGTCAGTCTCGCTTAGTATACTGCTTGTAATACTTTCACTCGGCTTTCTAGGGCGTGTCCTCATTTTAAGAATGGTGATAAAAATGAGATAAATCGCAGTCAAACAAGGAAAATAGCGCAGATAATATCGAGATATTAGTCAGCTATTTGACGCCATTTGGCAAGATTTAGCCATTTTTAACCCATTTAGATAACTATCGATTGAATTGAGGACACGCCCTAGTATCCAAATTATATTGAACCGACTGCTTATATTGAACCGACTATGGATTGGTCTGCTACTTTGCCAACAGTCGGCGACAACGTTCAATCACTGGCGCATCGACCATCTCACCATCTATCTTGAATACTGCCTGTCCACTGCGCTCATACTCCTCGACCACACGCTGAGCAAATGACAATGCTTCGTCTGTCGGCTGTAATGTTTGTTGAATAGTGGCTACTTGCTTGGGATGAATACACAGCATTCCTGACATGCCCATCTGTGACCATAAATTTACTCGCTCGCTCAGCCCAACTTCATTATGGAAATCAGGATAAATGGTATCGATGGGTGGCGATAATTGGTGCACTTTTGACGTCAGGATTAGTTGATAGCGGATTTGATTGGCGATGATATCTGCGGCAGGTGTTCCTACTTGTACTTGCAAATCATTGCACAGATCTAAAAATCCATAACTAAACGCGGCCAACCCGACTGCTTTTGCCATACTATCGATTTGATACAATCCCATCGCACTCTCAATCAGTGCAATCACGGGTAAATTGGTAAGCTGATGTACGTTATTAATATCTTCTGCTTGCTCAGTTTTGGCCAATAACACGCCAGCCAAATGAGACATCTTCTGACAGAGCACTATGTCTTTGAAAAATTCTTCGCTACCTGCCTTATTAATACGCACCCAAATCGGCTGATAACCTGCACTGTCGTGATATTGCTGCAATGCTTCACGTGCCGATGCTTTATCTTCTGGCGCAACGGCATCTTCTAAATCTACAATAACCGCATCTGCACCACTAGCAAAGGCTTTCGCCACTCTATCGATGCGAGTTGCTGGCACAAACAGCCATGTTTTATTTTGAGAAATTATATTTATTTTATTGTTGATAACTGAATCCATGCGTGACCCCATTATATTGTGCAAGTAGCTATTAGCATATTTATTATGCCACTATACAACTGATGCTCATTTAAGATTAGCAATTTATTCGATAGTGCAAAACCAAATCAAAAAAACCGCATGAAATTTATCTCATGCGGTTCTTGAGTCTCATGCAGTTTTGAACAATTACTTTCTTATCTAACCTATGTCTTATAGATTATCTAATTAAGCTAACATACCGCCGTCGACAACGATAGTCGCACCTGTGGTATAGCTTGAAGCCTCCGATACTAGATACAATACCGTACCAGCCATTTCATCAGGCTCAGCCACACGTCCTAGAGGAATTGAGTGTAGCGCCATTTTTAAGACTTTATCGTTGGTAGTCAAAGCCGAGGCAAACTTAGTATCTGTCAAACCTGGCAATAGCGCATTAACACGGATATTAAGTGGGCCACATTCTTTAGCAAAGGCTTTGGTCATGCTGATGACTGCCGCTTTGGTGATTGAGTAGATGCCTTGCTTATCGCCTGCTACTAAACCATTGACCGATGCGGTATTCAAGATGACACCGCCGCCCTGCTCTTTCATCATTTTGCCAGCTGCCGTCGACATAAAGAAGTAACCACGGATGTTAACTTCAACAGTCTTATCAAAGGCGGCTAAATCTGTATCTAAGATATGACCATAGTAAGGGTTGGCTGCAGCGTTATTGACTAAGATATCAATTTGACCAAATTCACTTTTGATATGCTCAAAAATTGCGTCAATTTGTTCCATATCTCCCACATGACAAGCGAAAGCACTGGCCTTATGACCGTCAGCTTTGATGCTATCTGCGACTGCTTGGCAAGCATCGATTTTGCGGCTTGAGACAATCACATGTGCGCCTCTTGATGCCAATAGACGGGCAATAGACTCACCAATACCACGGCTCGCACCAGTTACTAGAGCAACCTTACCGGTTAAATCAAATAAATCTTTCATCGTTGTTCCTTATATTTTTATAAACTTTATATTTTCAATAATTCTTAATCGCTAAATTCATGTATCTAAAACGTGTATCTAAAATCAGATAACTAAACGCAGATAATCGCTGTCAAAAATAACAGCGATTATCGAGCACTAATAAACTGAACAAAGAGCGCTCAACGATCACGGTTACGCTAGCATACCACCATCTAAGGTGAAGGCATGACCATTCATAAAGCTGCTTTCATCGCTGGCAAGCCACGCAATTGCACTAGAGATTTCACTGACGTTTCCTAGGCGACGCAGTGGACTGGCCTTAATCGTCGCTTGCTGCGTACGCTCATCCATCGTTGCCATGGTATTGCGTACCATTGGCGTATCAATGAAGCTTGGGCATACCGCGTTAAAACGGATATTGGCACGAGCATACTCATGGGCAGCAGATTTGGTCAGACCCATAACTCCATGTTTGGCTGCACTATAGGCTGAAATCATCGGCGCTGAACGCAGACCTGCAATAGATGCCACGTTGATCACATGACCACCGCCATTAGGTATCATACAATTGACCGCAGCACGCATACAGTGCCAAACGCCTTTTAAATTCACTGCGATATTACGATCAAAATCATCATCGCTTAGCTCATGCATTGGTGAAGGCTTGTGGTCAATACCAGCGTTGTTTACTACAACATCTAGGCCACCAAGCGTTTCTACTGCAAAGTCGAACAACGCGCGTACTTCATCACCGCTTGTCACGTCTACTTTTTTGAAGACGATACTGTTGCCAGCATCTTGACCTTGTTTAGCAACCGCTTCGCCCATCTCTTCTGCCATATCACCAATGACGACTTTTGCGCCGCGACTGGCTAGTAGTAATGCACTTGCTGCACCGATGCCTGACGCACCGCCCGTGATCAAAATTCGTTTGCCAGCTACATCTGATGCAATTCCATTTGTATTCAGTGTCATGATCTATCCCTCTACCTTAAGTACTAGTTTGCCGAAGTTTTCACCGTTAAAGAGCATCATCAAAGTATCGGGGAACGTCTCGATACCTTCAACGATATGGTCTTTTACTTTCATATCACCTGACTGAATCCAGCCAGCGATCTCTTTCATGGCGATTGGGTATTCTTTGATATTATCGAACACCACGATGCCTTCCATGCGAGCACGATTGACCAATAGTGATAGATAGTTCGATGGGCCTTTTACTGCTGTAGTATTGTTATATTGACTGATAGCTCCGCAAATAACGATACGCGCATGTAGATTAATCTGAGTAAGCACGTCATTTAAGATATCACCGCCTACGTTGTCAAAGTACACATCGACGCCGTCTGGGCAAGTTTTCTTTAGTGCTTTTTTCACATCTTCGTTTTTGTAATCAATCGTCGCATCAAACCCAAGCTCATCGACCAAGAACTTGCATTTCTCAGCGCCGCCCGCGATACCAACGACTCGGCAGCCTTTAATTTTGGCAATCTGACCGACCAAGCTACCAACGGCACCAGCAGCTCCTGATACCACTACCGTCTCACCAGCTTTTGGCTGACCCGTTTTTAGGAGACCGAAATATCCTGTCATACCTGGCATACCTAGGACGCCTAAGTAGTAAGACAGCGGCGCTAGACTTGGATCAACTTTATGCAGACCAGTACCATCGCTGACCGCATATGACTGTACGCCATCGTGACCTGCGACATAGTCACCTACTGCAAATTTCTCATGCTTACTTTCAATCACTTCACCCACAGTACCGGCGCGCATAACTTCACCAATTTGTACTGGCGCGATATAAGATTTGGCATCGTTCAACCAACCACGCATCGCGGGATCGATAGAGATGTATTCAACCTTAATCAGTAGCTGACCATCGGTGATAGTCGGTATTTCTGTCTCGGTATAATCCCAAGTTTCAGCGCTCGGCTCGCCTACTGGTCTTGCTTTTAGTCGCCATTGTTTGTTTATCGTTGTCATGTCTCTTTCCTTAGAGTTGTCCTTAGAACCAGTCCGCTTGCATATCAGTGCAAACCGAGTTGGTGTTGGTTAATAATTCGATGTCGCGTTTAATTAATGGTAGTTCCCAATCGATGAAGTATTTAGCCGCTTGTATCTTGCCTTTGTAGAAGTTCTGCTGCTCGACATCTTGCGTCATACTTAGTAGCTGCTCAGCTTTACTGGCTTGACGAATCCAAATCCAGCTCAGCACAATTGAGGCAAAGATATTCATCAGTGCTTGCGCGTTGCCTGTCAATGTCACGGCTTCTTCGGTTTGTAGCACTTTGCTGAGATGCACCAATACTTCATGTAAGTGACCCATATAAGGCATCAGCTTGCCTGCAAGTTGCGCACTCTCAGGCGTAGTGAGGCTTTCTAAATCTTGTGTAATTTCACGTTTTAGGATTTGAATGCCTAACCCACCTTTTTGCCATAACTTGCGGAATGACAAATCTAGCGCCTGCACACCGTTTGTGCCTTCATGGATAGGATTTAGACGATTGTCACGCCAAAATTGCTCAGCTTGATATTCACGCGTATAGCCTGCGCCGCCCAATACTTGAATACCTAAGTCATTGGCTTTTGGCCCATATTCAGATGGCCATGCTTTTAGCACTGGCGTTAGCAAATCTAATAGTTCGGTTAGCTCGTTTTTTAGCGTTTCGTCTTCACAGGTATTGATACGGTCAATTAGGTTTGAACCATATAGACATAATGAGATACCACCTTCAGAGTAAGCTTTTTGCGCCAATAGCATGCGCTTTACATCACCATGCTGAATAATAGCCGTTGCATCATCTTCAGGCTTGTTGTTTGGCGCAATGCGACCTTGTGTACGGTCTTTGGCATAATCTAGCGAATACTGATAGCCGCGATAACCAATCATAGAAGCACCAAAACCAACTGCGATACGTGCCTCATTCATCATTTTGAACATATAACGCAAGCCAAAATGCTCTTCGCCGATCAAATAACCATGACAATCGCCTTCATCGCCGAAGCTTAATGCCGTAGAAGTCGCACCTCTATAACCAAGCTTATGAATCAGTCCGGTGAGATGTACATCGTTACGCTCGCCAACAGACAAGTCATCGTTCAAGCGATATTTAGGCACGGCAAATAAAGAGATACCTTTAACACCGCCTGGACCACCTGGTACTTTTGCTAATACCAAATGTACAATATTATCAGACAGCTCATGGTCACCTGCTGAGATATAAATTTTGCTGCCTTTGACTCGATACGAGCCATCGTCTTGTTTTACCGCAATGGTTTTGATATCAGCAAGCGACGAACCTGCGTGCGGCTCGGTCAATGCCATGGTGCCGGTGAACTCGCCTGTCAGCATGCGCGGCATAAAGGCTGCTTTGATATCATCGCTAGCAAAATGCGAGATAACGTTGATTGCCGCAGTGGTCAGAAATGGATAGGCAGTCGTTGATGGATTGGCTGCCATAAAGTAGCCTGCCACAGCAGTCATAACCGTCTCAGGTAACTGCATGCCACCGTCTTCAAAACTATAACGACCTGCGATAAACCCAGACTCGCGGAACGCATCAAAAGCGACTTTTACATCGTTTATCATGCTGACTTTTTTACCATCGAACTGCGGCTCGTTCTTATCTGCAATATGGTTGTGCGGTAAAAATAAATCTGTCGCAATCTTATTTGCCGTCTCTAGCACAGCATCAAATGTCTCGCGGCTATGTTCTGAGAACTTTGCGTGCTCGGTGAGTGATTCTGTGCTTAGCACATCATACAATTGGAAAGGTAATTCGAAATCGTTTAGGAGGGTATCTGCAGCCATAGTATTCTCGTTAACTGATTAAATGTGGTTATCAATTGATATTAGTCTAATTTGATACCTGTCCGTATTGTCATTTATGACATAATTATGGTCAAATAAGACATAAACAGAGTATCTAACTGGTTAAAATCAACCAAATAATGGCTATTTTGGTAAGTACAGCAAAGGAAACGAGTGACTTATGCCCTATTTCAAACCTTTTAAAATGATTATTCTTGGCTTCGATGGTGTGCTCGGTAGTGTACTCTCTGGCGCGTTGGACTTGTTTTCATTCACAGGGGTCAGCTGGCAGCGCTTTTCAAATGAGTCTGTAGAGCCACGATTTAATGTACAGATTGCAAGCTTAGGTGGCGGTGATATCAGGTGCAGTAATCGGTTAATCATGCAAGCCCACTGTGATATTCGAGATGTGACAGAATGTGATTTATTGCTCGTACCCACTATTGGCGACTCTATTGATAAAGTATTAACGCAGAACAGTGAGCTACTGCCGCACCTAGTACGGCTTGCGAATACCAAGGCCGATATAGCAAGCAATTGTAGCGGAGCATTTTTTTTGGCAAAGGCAGGATTATTAGATCATAAGATAGCCACTACACACTGGGGCTATGCCAATAAGTTTAAGGCAGATTTTCCATTGGTGGACTTACAAGAAAATCAGTTTGTGACCCATTCCAGAAGCGAGTCAACAAACCAGTCAGGCAATATATTTTGTGCAGCTGGCGGCAGTGCCTTTTATGATTTGGGGCTATTATTGATTGAGCGCTACTGCGGACGTGAGATCTCTACACAAGTGGCAAAAACCCAGATTATTGATAGCAAAAGAGGCAGTCAAAATAGCTACACTAATGTGACGTTGCACAAGCCGCATTCGGACCATTTGATTAAACAAGTCCAAGAATATATCGAAGAGAATTTTCAACATTCTTTGCAGGTCAGCAGTTTAGCCGCTATGGTAAACATTACCCCGCGCACTTTAAACAGGCGCTTCCAGTCCTGCGTGGCGATGCGACCGATTGAATATATTCAGGCTGTTAGAATTGAACAAGCCAAACGCTTACTTGAATTAGGCGATGTATCAATAAAGTCGCTTGCCGATCAAGTAGGTTATGATGATATCTCTTCATTCACGCGTCTATTTAAACGTGCGACAGAGCTAACGCCTAAAGAGTATCAAGATAAGTTTTCACGATTGGCTATTTAAAAAGGACAGTGCTTAGCGTTTAAGCAGTCTGCCACAAGCCTTTCACTTGGATGGCATCAGCCTTGATGATTGGATAGTTGGTAAATACTAGCTGATACCCACCAACGGTATCGGCGCTAATTTGACAGGCTGCCCCCAGCGGAAAGCTGTATTTTTTACCGATATGACCAAAAGGCATACCACTATATATCGGCAACCCTGTCAGTTCATGTAGTTGGCGAATGACTGTGGCGACATCATAACGTTTGTCATAACTGTCCTCACCTGCACCAGACAATGCCCCGAATACAATCGCTTGCTGACCTTTAAATATGCCTGCGAGATATAAGTCATATAACATGCGCTCAATACGATACGCCTGCTCGCCGACATCTTCTAAGAATACAATACCGCCATCAATACGCGGTAAATACTCACTACCTGCCAGCGCTGACACCACGCTTAGATTACCACCCCAAATCGTACCAGTTATAGTTTTTGGCTCAGCACTGGTCAAAATACTGGGTAAGCTAGAACTGGTTACAGAAGCGTCTGATATATTAATAACCAGATTGGGATTAGTTAACACTTCAACAAACTGCTGACAGCTGACTTTATCAGGCGCAGTTTTACCAAACTCGCTATAGAGCATTGGCGCGGCAAGCGAGCTCATTGACCCTTTTGCCAATAGCGCGCACTGAATAGCCGTCACATCACTGAATCCTGCGAGTATCGTGCCGCGCTCCTTCATAATGCGTCCTAGCGTCGCCCAATCCACCATAGGCAATATGCGCATGGCACCGTAACCACCGCGCACACCTAGCAGTAGTTTTGGCGCGGCTATTGCCCCAGTGGCAAGGTTTTGAAAATCGCTAGCACGCTGTGAGTCCGTTCCCGCAAAGCGTAAATACTGACGATTGGTAATCGCAGGATTCTCTACTTTAAACCCAGCACAAGCCACACGATCCAATGCCAACTGATTACGCTCATCACTACCACCAACGTTGGAGCTGGCAAAAAGTCGCGTCTCAATCGTAGGCGTGATACAAACTGTCTGCGTCAGTGATTCCTGTGACGTTTGTGATGATGAGCTATCATTCAACAGCGAAGTTGGCAGATCATCTTTAGTCAGCTGCGTACTATGACCAGACTCGATAGGACTGGCTGCAAGCACTTGAGAAATACTTTGGCTCGCTAGTACTGCTGTGCCTGCACTCACACCGATTCGACGTAGAAACTGCCGACGGTTTAGCCCAGTTGTTGTTTCAGTTGCACGACTATTTTTATTATCTGTCCATGCCTGACGCTTAATCCCCATACCTTACTGTTACCTTATCGCTTTTATTTTTATGACTTGTGTTTTTAGACCTTGTGGCAGCATATTGTAGACGCTTTTCTGACACTGATGGTTGCCTAATCTTTACCGATATTTACTTTTTCGCTACTGAGACACACAATATAGATCGATCATATTTGTTACTGTAAATACAAATTCATCGCAAAAAACAAAAGGTAATAATTATGTTTAATAAAAAAACCGATAAAAACAAGTCACTTGACTCTAATTTAGAATATTTGCTGGGCAAAGAAGACAAGCTGAAAGAAAAGTTAGAGGACAGCGGCTACCTTGAGCCGTTTAGTGATGATTTAATGCTATTTATGAGTCTTGTCAAAGACTATTACAAAGGTGACTACCGTAAGATTCCTTTTAAGACAATCTCAGCTGGCGTTATCGGTGCGCTCTATGTGCTAAATCCAATTGACCTTATTCCTGACTCTATTCCATTTATCGGCCATATCGATGATGCGCTAGTACTTAAATTTTGTTTAAAGCAGGCCAGAAAAGATCTGCAAAAATACAAGGAATGGAAGCAGGAACAATCAGCTACTAAGGATAAGTTAGAAGCTAACAACGACACTAGTAAGACTGATAACGATAAAAATAGTCCTGATGAGAAAGATAGCGACGAGACTGGTACTAACCTTAAGAAAGCCTCATAAATATTAATACTTTCAGCTATTAAAAAACTGCACTATCGAAAAAGCCACGACCTTGAATTAATATTTCGGTCGTGGCTTTTGTTATTTTTAACTCATTCAATACTATATTTTAATCAGGCACTTCATAATTAGCTTTTTCTGGATTAAGACCAAACGAGTAAACGAAGGTCGCAACGAGGCTATTGACAATAATGAAAGGCAAATCAATCGCAGCATGACCAAGCGCATAGCGACCAAGCAGCCAAGAGACGATCAACATGATAATAAAAAATGCACCCAAATATGCCAAAATTGCAGGGTGTTTTAAATTATAAGGCTGCTCAGGCGTTGGTTGTTTGTCTAATACATATGTCCTTACCGCCCAACCAGCTGCATAAGAAAACCCGCCTAACACCACGTAACTGAAAAAATTCATATTGCTTAACTCTAATGGTATGACTGTTTATAACAAAATACTGTCTATGCAAATATCATCGACTAACAATGATATTTATCTAAAGGCTATTATCAACGCTTACTTAAATACTTTCATCAACATTATCGATAACAAGATTAGCATGTGGATTGGCTAAAATATCAGTATTCACCTCATCACATTCCACGCGATAGATCGTGTTGGCACCTCGGTAGATATACGACAAGTATTCACTGTCTAAGAGCGGATCAATATTTGCATAGGCTGGTTTGACGTGCGCCAGTACAAGCACTCGATCAGGACGACCAATAACCGCATCGACATTATCTGGATCGATAGAGAAAAACTGCGGTATGTCACTATTGTCTATTATTTCTAACGGCTCTGGACTATCCCAGACGCGCTTAGCAGTGACGGGCTCTTTCATCTGCATCACCCAAGTGTCATTTTGCTGGCTGACCTTTATCTGAGCAGGCTCATCTTGACTCACCGTATAACAACCTTCAAAGACAGACAGATCTGCTGCAACTTCGGTATCTGCTTGAGGGCTAGTATCATTACAAGCACTTAGAAAAATCGCGCTGCTGGCAGTCACACTGAGCATCAGATAGGTCAGTCTCTTATTAAATAAATTCGAGCGTAAGGACATAATGGGGTTATCCTGCAATCATGCATTAAAAACTTTTATTAAGTGTACTATTGTCAAAAAACCATCAAATATCAGATACAAAAAATGCGCTTGGGCATTTTTGTAGCAAAGACAGCTCTGTCATTAAAAAATCAGTGGCTTTCAGCGAGCTTCGCTATTTTAACAGAAAACCAAGACGTTACTATTATGTTATAAGTTACCGTAACGGTTTTCTGACTTTGTGCGTCACGACTGCCCATATTTATGATAGATTTGCTATACTCACAACGTCATCATCATCGTTCGAATAACGTAAACGAGATGCTCTAGTACTACCCTATGCTTACCACTTATCAGGTCCATACTCTTTTATGTCAGACAACCGTAATTCAATGCCAAACACTCATAAAGACAACGCGATTGATCCATTAGCTGCTAAAACAAACACCACTGTGGCCTATACTGATGGTGCTTGCAAAGGTAATCCTGGCGCTGGCGGCTGGGGCGCACACCTGATATTTAGTGATGGCAGCACGCAAGATTTATACGGCGGCGACAAAGAAACTACCAATAACCGTATGGAGCTAATGGGTGCGATACAAGCCCTGACGCATAGCCCGCATGAGCATACTCTTGAGATTTGGACTGACTCCAGTTATGTCAAAAAAGGCATCACTGAATGGATTGAGGGTTGGAAGAAAAAGGGCTGGAAAACTGCCAGTAAGAAGCCAGTCGCCAATCAAGACCTATGGCAACAATTGGATAAGCTCTGCCAACAGCGTGATGTTAGCTGGCATTGGGTCAAGGGTCACGCTGGACATGCTGGTAATGAAAAAGCAGACGAGCTGGCAAACCTAGGTGTCACCTCAAACAGCGGTCATTCAGCTACAGTCAGTGAAGCAGATACGGCTAAAAAAAAAGACCCAATAGCAACTGATATTGTTACTAATACTGACACTAATACTGATACCTTGCAAAAATCATCTAGCGCTGACTGGCTAAGTTTTGATCCATTGGGTCTAGATATGATGGACGATGAGTTTGATGAAGAGCTCTTAGAAAATGAGCCGCTAAGAGAAGATGGTCAGAGTACAGCTAACACCCTTAAGATGAACGAAGACATTGCTGTAGAATCTCACAGCCATCAAGATAATACATACAACCCGACGAGTACCAAAGCTATGCCAGACATTCAAACGCACCTAGATGATACCGTCGACAATAATATGTTGCCAAGTGTAGAATATAATGCCCCTAAGTTCGATGGGGATACTAGCCGTGCCAACCCATATTTCAAGCCGCTACTACCAAAGCCGATACACCGCCATGAAGCAGATCGTCAGCTTATCATGGATACAGAAACCACAGGGCTTGATGCTCTGAAAGGCGATCGTATTATCGAGGTCGGTATTGTGGAGCTGGTCGGACGTAAGTTTACTGGTGAAAAGCTGCACGTTTATATCAATCCGCAGCGCGGTATGGATGATGAAGTCATTCGTATTCATGGTATCTCTGAAGCATTTTTGACTGACAAGCCGACCTTTGATCAAGTGGCTCAGTCTTTGTATAACTTTATGGACGGCGCTGAAATTATCGCTCATAACGCTACTTTTGATATGAACTTCTTAAATATGGAGTTTGCGAAAGTTGGTCTGAATGATTTTGCTAATCGAGTGCAAGTAACCGATTCACTGGCGATGGCCAAGCAGCAGTATCCTGGGCAAAAAAACACGCTAGATGCCCTCGTGCGTCGCCTAAATGTTGGTAAGCAAGACCGTACTTTTCACGGGGCATTACTTGACTCAGAGATTTTAGCTGAAGTTTATTTGGCGATGACTGGTGGGCAGGTCACGCTTGCCATCGAAGAGGATACAGATACCGATGGCGGACAAACCGCTCATGCAAGTTTCGCCAATTTAGCGAATTTATTGCTGGCATCAAAGGCGGATGAAACTGCGGACCAAAGCTGGTATGCCGCTTTGGCAGAAGATTATCCTGCCCTAAAAGCTAGCATGTAATTGTTGTTCGAATTTTTATTGAACCGACATTTGTATAATTTAGTCTTGATTATTATGATAGAAAGCGTTAAAACATCACTAACCAATATTTTCTAAATCAAATTTACAATATTGCTATCCTCATCAGTACATTATGGAAAAATACTTATGGACCAGTCTGCGCAAATGAAGTTAACCGCCCCAACACTTAGTGTTACTGATTTTAACCTACCATCACTTCATTTATTGCATGATGAGGTTATAGCAACGCTTAAAGATACCGAGATTCATTTGAGTGAGTTCAACGATGATAGTAGTCAGGCTCCTTTGTTGTCAGACTCTATCGAAGTGCTAAAGCAGCTGTCTTGTATTTTCAAACTAATTTCTTTGGTCGGTGCAGAGGCTCTGAATAATGCCATTGTTGGTGGTTTACAGAGACTGTATGACAATGGTGATAATAATGATACTGATTTGATCATGGATCTATCAGAAGCCATCATGACCTTGGATCGTTATGTCGAGTTTGTCCTCTTGACTGAATCGGTAGAGCCTACTCTACTCATACCTGTAATCAACAAGCTTAATGCGCATAGTCAAGAAGCTCCTATTACGGCAGACTATTTTTCTGCATTTGGTAGCAGTAGTGTCATCATCGCCAACCCTGAACAAAACTTTGAATCTCTAAGCACGCTTAATCTAGACACAGAGCTGCTGACCAACGCGTATCGTAGTGGCCTTGCGGTTGCATTACTCAATCAAGATGGCAACATTGACTCCGCGAATCAACAAAAACTTGATGCTATGAGTGCAGCCTGTGCATTAATCGCTGCAAATACTGATAGCTTATTTTGGCAAGCGGCGACTGCTGCCGTGACTGATATCGCAGCAGTATTACCATTAAACCTAAGTCAAAAGCACACACTTATCTATTTAGAGCAGCAATTTCAAAGCTATTTACCAGTAATGGATACCCGCTTTGCAGATTTAGTAAGCTTTGCCTGTCAACGTGATAACGAGCAAGCTCAGCAATTACGTGAACAGTATGCAAATAACCATTTAGAAGGTGCTCAGCTAGAACAAATGAAGCGCTTTTTATTCGGTCCTAACCGCGAACTTACCGATACGTTAAACACAATTATTCAAAATCAGATCAACAATATTAAAGAACACGTCGATAGCTATGCACGTGGCGATTCAATCAATCCTATTGATATGCAGACAGCACAGATTATTAAAGAGCTGACCGAACTGAGTTCGGCATTACGTTTGTTAGGTCTGTCCAACGCAGCCAATAGTCTTAGCGAAGCAGCAGAAGCTGTTGGTCATTGGCAAGCGCCTTCTCCTGAAGACTTCGATCATTTGTTATTAGCGTTAATGCACGCAGAGAACGCCACCATTGCTATGGCAGAGATGCATACACCAGGGGCAATCTATCTACCACTGAATAATCCGCATATCTCATTGCATCAGCTTAATACCGCCAATGATACCTTGATACAAGAAAGCCGAACTGCTATTGCTAGTGCCGAGCAAGCCATCAATGATTATTTGGCGGAGCCTGAGCGCGACATGCTCAATATCCAAAATATTCCTGGGATGATGCGTCAAGTAGCAGGCGCAGTACGTTTCTTACAGTTGGCCACACCTGCCAGCATGCTGAGTCAGCTAGCCAACTACATTGAAAAGCGTATCGAAGGCGGACGACGTATCGAAGACAGTACATTAGCCTGCATCGCTGATGTTATCATGGCAGTCGATCATCACTTAGATGGTTTTGAGAATAATCGCCCTGTTAGCAAGCAAGCACTTGATGTGGGGCAGCAAAGCTTAAGCCACCTACTTGCTGCTTAACTTTTCTCATTGTTATGTCATGATCATCACCTCTTAACCATGGCATCTCATTTACGTATAGATAGTTCAAGATAATGTATGTACAAGTCAGGCATGTGAAAGCACTACAGTCATTAAGTGAACTAGCCTGGTCATTCGGCTGAACCAGCCTGACAATATATATGGATATCTGGGTATCCGGTTACATAGAATTATTGATATTTTACTCTAAGACAGTCTGTGTCTACGTCGATGCGGACTTACTTTATAATGTTTGGAATTTTATATGGCCCATGCTTTTGTATTAAGTGATGACAGTATCTTATGCCGTCAAATGCCAGATGGTTGGTGGCCTTTGCAAGTTCAGCTATCGCCCGATAGTAATGACTTAAGCGAGCAAGCTTATCAGGTTGGTCACGTAACGCTGCACGAGAGCCTAGCACCAAATCATTGGTTATCAGACGATAGCACTGGCAACGATGCAGATGATATGGTTGACGCCAATATGGCTCATAGCTTTACCGCTCAAGCGACGAGCGCCATGACTTATGACTATGCAGTTGCTCATAACGTGACGCTACCAATTATTGCTGAAAGTAGTGGTAACACTTTTGTTCCTTATCGAAAACTGATGACTCATTTGCCAGTCGCTTTGTCAGATCAGATTAGCCAAGCAATACAACTATTAAGCTGGCAAGCAGATACGCAGTTTTGTAGTCGCTGTGCTAGCCCTACCGTACATGCTAGCCAAGGCGAACGTGCCATGGTTTGTCCAGTATGTCGATTGCGCCAATACCCTCGCGTACAACCGTGCGTCATCACTGCTATTACTCGGCCAAATCCAGTGACAGGTGAGATGCAAATCTTATTGGCTCACCATCATCGTCATGGACAGCAAAATTTGCCGCCAATGTATGGTTTGATCGCAGGGTTTGTAGAAGTTGGAGAGAGTCTGGAGCATGCCGTAGTACGTGAAGTCGCAGAAGAGGTCAATATCAGCGTGTCAGATATCCGCTATGTGAGCAGTCAGCCATGGCCATTTCCCTCTAACTTAATGCTTGGTTTTCGTGCATCGTATGCCAGTGGTGATATTATCTTGCAAGAAGATGAGCTAGCACATGCTGATTTCTTTGATCTCTCAAACCTACCCAGAATTCCGCCAAAGGGTAGTATCGCTCGCGATTTGATTGACCAAGTGGCTAAAGAACAAAATATAGATTTATAATCAGTCCTTATCTATAAATACCACATTACGCTATAGTATTGTATTTTCAATCTCATCTCTTTAAAATCGCTGCTCCTGTGACAAGCGTTTTACTTCGAACTTCATTTTTAGTAAGTAACACGCCAAAATGAGCAGTAACACGCTGACAGAGCCAGTGCTCTTATAGATACTGTTTTACAAAGACCGCTTTCTCAACCTTTTATCTCTATTTATACTAATACCAATTCTAACGACTGGTATTAAGGTCCTTAATTAAATGCAAAGTAGCACCAATATACGCTTAGTCAATCTACCTATCTTATTCGATGCATTACACATTGATACCTTGCCCGCTGACATACAGGCAAAAATTGCACGTGTGGATGCTTGTTTGCCACAGACGCAATGCGGACTATGTGAGCATCCAGATGGTTGCCTACCATATGCCGCTGCGATTGTATTAGATGGCGAGCCGTACAATAAATGTGTGCCTGGTGGTCAGCCTGTCACCGATGCGATTGCTCAGACTCTCAATCTAGATACTCCTAACACTACGCTTATGGCAGTGCCTTCACAGTGGCCAATAGATGCCACTTCCGAACGTCCGACCGAGGTTCGTGCGGTTATCCGTGAAGATGACTGTATCGGCTGCACCAAATGCATCCCTGCTTGTCCAGTCGATGCTATCGTTGGTACTGGCAAGCATATGCATACGATTTTCACAGATTTGTGCACGGGTTGCGAGCTATGTATCGCGCCCTGCCCTGTTGATTGCATTGACTTAGTTACGATTGAGCGAGAAATATCTGAGCCTGAGCGAATAGCAGAGCAAGAGGATTTAAGACAACGCTACCATACTCATTTGAAACGCGTCACAGAACAGCTTGCTGATACGAGTAATAGTAGACCTGTCGTTAGTATGGTAGAGGCTAAGCTCAATAATGCAGCAAGTCAGTCTCTAAATATCAGTGAGTCGCAAGCGAAAAACACCATTGCGGCTGCCAAGCTCCGTACCAAAATCAAAAAACTGGAAAAGCAGCTGAGTGTGCGTGCAAACGATAAGAAACAAGCAGAGCTCGAATCCTTACAAGCCGAGCTTGAGTCATTACAAGTAGAGCTATAGCTGATTACGCAGTGAATGCGTTAATAAATTGATACTTTAATCATTAACATGAATGCTAGCGCTAGCATATAATTTGGCACCATCATTCATCAAAATAATAGTCAAAATGCCATGAGTAAAACGGTCAAACATAAAACAGCTGACACACCGCCCTCTAGACGAATGCCCAATCGTGACGTGCGTCCATTCTTTGAAAAGCTAGCAGCGACAATTGATGAGCCTGTCACCGAGCTTAATTATGACAGTAATTTTGAGTTACTTATCGCGGTAATTTTGTCCGCACAAGCGACTGATATCAGTGTCAATATTGCTACCAAGCAATTATACCCTGTGGCCAATACACCTGAGGCAATACTGGCACTAGGCGAAGACGGTCTAAAATCCTATATCAAAAACATTGGTTTATATAATGCCAAAGCAAAAAACGTCATCAAAACCTGCCGTGATTTGATTGAGAAATTTGATAGCACTGTTCCTGATAACCGCAAAGACTTAGAATCACTGGCAGGTGTTGGTCGTAAAACTGCCAACGTCGTGTTGAATACGGCCTTTGGCCAGCCAACCATGGCTGTTGACACGCATATCTTTCGTGTTGGCAATCGTACTGGGCTTGCCACTGGGAAAACCGTACTTATCGTCGAAAAAAAGCTGGTCGAGCGCATCCCAGCAGACTTCATCGTAGACGCCCATCATTATCTTATCTTACACGGCCGCTATACCTGTCAGGCTCGTACACCCAAATGCGGCGCTTGTCCTGTCTATGAAGAATGTATGTTTAAAGATAAAGCTGCATTTTTAGAGTTGTAACGTATTGTTTATTTCAAGCAGAGGATACTGCTAGCTAGCGACCTAGCTAGATAAACCGCTATCCAGTAACCACCTTTGATTGCAGTGAACTGCTTGTTGAGCATTTCTTATAGTAGAGCAAGTGTTGCTCACTAGAGTTTTATAACGTTTCAAGGTAGAATAACCCTATTTTGCGTTAAGAGATTTTGGCCATTACCCTGCTTCTGATAAGGCAATCTGCACATTAGCGTTGTCTATTAAGGCAAGTACTGACTCAACTCATTATCGCCAAGACCATATTAGAGCGAGGCAGTATCATTTTATATATTGATTGAATGATAGTCCGCTCACCCTTTGGTCATATTTATTAGCAAAGATTTTAGTCAAAACCGATTTTAAATTGAGAAATACCGATTATCTGCCGCGTAAATGCGTGGTCAAAATTAATTAGAGCAGCACCCAGATGTGCTGCTTTTCCTACCCTTATTGATTCAATTAAGCGATCCCATTATGCGTGAATACAACTTATTTACCTCAGAATCTGTGAGCGAAGGCCATCCTGACAAAATGGCTGACCAAATCTCAGACGCTATCCTTGACGCTATCTTACGTGAAGATCTGCACGCACGTGTGGCATGCGAAACCTTAGTAAAAACAGGCGCAGTCATACTTGCAGGTGAAATCACTACAACCGCAAATATTGATTTAGAGCGTCTGGTTCGTGACACCGTAAATGGCATCGGCTATCACCATTCAGATCTAGGCTTTGATGGCGAGACTTGTGCAGTCATCAACATGCTAGGCAAACAATCTCCTGAAATCGCGCAAGGTGTCGATCGTAGCGATCCTGAAGAGCAAGGTGCAGGTGACCAAGGCTTGATGTTTGGTTATGCAAGTAATGAGACCGAAGTACTGATGCCAGCGCCTATCGAGTATGCTCATCGTTTGATGGAGCGTCAGTCGGAGCTGCGCCGCGCAGGAGATCTGCCATGGTTACGTCCAGATGCCAAAGCGCAGGTGACCTTGAAGTATGACGGCAATCGTCCTGTCGCTATCGATGCTGTTGTATTATCAACACAGCATGATCCAAGCATCTCGCAGTCAGATCTGCAAGAAGCGGTGATGGAATCTATCATCAAGCAAGTGCTACCAGCTGACTTATTGCACGCTGGCACACGCTATCATATCAACCCAACTGGTAAGTTTGTGATTGGTGGTCCTGTTGGTGATGCTGGTCTGACTGGTCGTAAAATTATTGTTGACACTTACGGCGGCATGGCACGTCATGGTGGCGGTGCGTTCAGTGGTAAAGATCCTTCAAAAGTAGATCGCAGTGCTGCTTACGCGGTACGTTATGTTGCCAAAAACATCGTAGCAGCAGGTCTTGCTGAGCGCTGTGAAGTACAGGTCAGCTATGCAATTGGTGTCGCTGAGCCTACTTCTATCTCTGTTAATACCTTTGGTACTAGCAAAATCAGTAACGATGAGATCATTCGCTTGATTCGTACGCACTTTGACCTACGTCCTTACGGCATTACCCGTATGTTGAACTTACTACAACCAATGTATCAGCAGACTGCTACCTTTGGACACTTTGGTCGTCCAGGTTCAGAGACTGCCTTTACGTGGGAAAAAACAGACAAAGCTGATATCTTAAAAGCAGACGCTGGTTTATAAGAGTCACTACTTTAAAACGTTTACAAACCATTTTTATACTAAAAACTACTGACACTTATTATTAGGAGTTGCTTATGTCTCAAGACAATATTCAAGACCAAAATGCTGATGCTAACATCGAAATCACCCCTGAAATGCAGGCATTCTATCAACGTGCTGATGCTATCATTGGTATCGCAAACAGCCAGCTAGGCCCTGAAGCACATTCAGGTCAAGTAGGTGCTTCTTTATTGTATGCTGCAGCACGCTATAGCGCGTCAGTTGCCTCCATCGGATTCGTCAAAGGCGATGATTTCGCCAAAGAAAAAGACGATATTGTCGAGTTTTATGTCAAACAGTATCGCCAAATGCTGAGCGATAACTTAACGGATTATGCTCAAAACTTTGACAAGTACGTGCAGCTAAATCAAGACGACAAACCAGCTGAATAAGTAAATCTCGTCAGTTTAGATGTCTTTGATTTAGACATACTGTCGTAAAATCAGTATTTGATGGCAGAAAACAAAACCCCAAACTCAATTGAGCTTGGGGTTTTTGTATGGTGTTTAAGTAGATAGCTACTGACAAATGAGCTACCATAAATGCTTAAGCGTTTAGCCTCAGTAAGCAAATCCATCAACGATAACAGGACGCTATCGAATATTATTAATAAGGACATTTCTTATGAAACAAACTCTATCTACTCGTCTATTTTCTACAATTAATCAATCTTCGTTCAAACCATCATCACTTATATTGATATTAGTTCTAGCTTTAACAGGCTGTAGCTCTATGTCTGATATCAGAACATCTGGTCAAACATCTACCCCATCCAACCCTGATATCAGCCAGCCATTTGAAGGTGCTCTTACTCAATGCCCGCCCGCTAACCCTGCCAACAATATCTGTACGGCACAATATGAACCCGTCTGTGCAAAGACGAAAGTTGGATCAGTTTTTAGCTACCGAACGGCTAGCAATGCCTGCTCAGCCTGTAATATTCCTGAAGCTGTTGGTTATACAAAAGGCGAATGTAGCTAATCTACAAAGTGGTTATATCGAGATCTGCTGTACTGAAAGCTGATGTATTGAAAGCTTTTTTATTAAAAATATTGAACATACATAAAAATACCCAGCTTATGACAAGCTGGGTATTTTTGTAGCTAAGAAATAAACTCTAAAGCTTAAGCATCTTTCTCAAGTGCTGGTGGACCTTTTAGTAACTCTTCATCACGGAACTCATTGGCCGAGTTGTGCTCTGCTGACTCTTCTGTGGTGAACCATTGCTGATTACGATACAGTATCAAACGATCTCGACTAAGACCGCGCAATAGAGAATACATCATTACGACGATCACAATAGCAAAAGGAAAACCTGAGACAATCGATGCCGCTTGTAATGCACTTAAGCCGCCTGCTGCCAATAATACAGCAGCGATAACACCTTCAGAACCAGCCCAAAATAAGCGCTGAATTTTTGGCGGATTGGTATCACCACCTGATGTCAGCATATCGATGACAAAACTGGCTGAATCTGATGAGGTAACAAACCATAGGACAATCATCACCACGATGAGCAAGTTGACCGCACCCGTTAATGGGTAAGACTCCATCAATTTAAAGATAGCGCTACCTGTATCAGCTTTGACCGCTTCGATCAGACCTGGGCTAACTATGTTAGGGTCTGCTGCTGCCACCAACTCCATATTTACCGCAGAGCCACCAAAAGCGGTAAACCACAAGAAAAGTATCGTGATAGGAATTAACAATACGCCTAGTATAAACTCACGGATGGTACGGCCACGAGAGATACGTGCAACGAATACCCCAACGAATGGTGACCAACTAATCCACCATGCCCAATAGAAAATCGTCCAAGAGGCTTGCCAATTTTCTTCGCCTCTATAAGACTCTGTCCATAGGCCTAACGGCACGATTTGATGCAAATAGTTGCCGATGTTTTCTACAAAGCTATTAAAAATAAACTGCGTAGGCCCAAAGATAATCACAAAACTTAGCAATATCACAGTGAACAATATATTGGTATCACTTAGACGCTTGATGCCTTTATCCAATCCCATAAACAGAGACAACCCTGCTAGCATGGTGATAAGGCCGATCAAAATAATCTGCACCGTAATATTATTGGGTATACCAAATAACGTCTCAAGGCCTGAGTTAATCTGCAAGACGCCAAGACCTAACGTGGTCACTACCCCAAACATCGTACCAAATACGGCGAGCGTATCTACCGTATGTCCCCAACCGCCGTAGATCTTTTTACCCAATATTGGATAAAGTGTCGAACGGATAGCCAGTGGTAAACCTACTCGATAATGAAAATATGCGAGCGATAGCGCAACCATGCCATATAGCGCCCATACATGTAGACCATAATGTAGGAACGAGATATTCATCGCTTGCTTGGCAGCGGCAACTGTCTCCGCCTCGCCTAATGGTGGTGCCATGAAGTGATACAGCGGCTCAGCGGTGCCCCAATAAAGCAGCCCAATACCGATACCTGCTGAAAACAACATGCCAATCCAAGAAACCATATTGTACTCTGGCCTCTCATTCTGATGACCGAGTCTGATATCGCCGTAACGGCTAAATATCATATAAATACTCATGACCAATGTTAAATTGACCACGACAATAAAGAACCAGCCAAAGCGTAAAGAGACAAATGCTTTTGCTTGGTTAAATACCACTTCTGCCTGTTCATTGAATAAGGCGCCAAAAATAATGAACGCCAGTATCAAGATTGCTGAAGTCAAAAATACAGGTTTACTTACCCGCGGAAAAGGGCCTAATCGGCCAACTTTTACATGATCCATAGGTATATCCCCAAAAAAGTGCGTAACCATACCAAGGTATGAACGAATTATCAAATATAACACCTTGTAAATACTGCCGAATGTATAGAAATGGTAGTAACATTTCGGTAATAATTTTCAACAATCCGAATCTACCCTGAATAAATCTAAGTATCTTCTCCCAATAAAGAAGCCCCAACTTAAAAATAAATCGGGGCTTCTTCTATTAAAAGCTTAAGTAGCTGTCTTACTTTTATCTGCTTTTAGTCACCTTTTACAATTTTAGGTGGCCCTTTTAGTAGGTGCTCGTCAGCAAATTTATCTGCCGAGTTATGATCTGCTGATTCTTCAGTAATATAATGCTGCTGTGCTCTATATAGTATCAGTCGATCGCGGCTCAAACCACGCAGTAGCGCATACATCATGGCAAATATAACCAAGGCAAATGGCAATCCTGCTACGATAGCGGCTGCTTGTAACGCGCTCAATCCACCAGCAGCTAACAAAACAGCAGCAATAACGCCTTCAGTGCTTGCCCAAAATAAACGTTGAATCTTTGGCGGATTGGTATCACCACCTGCAGTCAACATATCGATGACAAAACTTGCTGAATCTGATGAGGTCACAAACCACAATACGATCATAATTACGATCATGAATGTGATGGGCTGCGCCAATGGATAGTACTCAACCAATTTAAAAATGGCACTACCAAAATCTGTTTGTACCGCCTCGACCAGTCCAGGACTAACCAACGCCGGATCAATAGCAGCGAGCAGCTCCATATGGATAGCAACGCCGCCGAAAGTCGAAAACCAAAAGAACAATATGGTCATGGGGATAAGCAATACCCCAAGTACGAACTCTCTAATCGTACGACCACGGCTGATACGAGCAATAAACACGCCAACAAATGGTGCCCAACTTACCCACCATGCCCAATAAAATATCGTCCATGCTGACTGCCAGTTTGCCTCACCTTCATAAGACTCACCCCACAGACCTAATGGTACGACCACTGAAAGATAGTTGCCGATATTTTCTAGGAAGCTATCAAAAATGAAAAGCGTCGGCCCTAAGACGACCATAAAACCAAGCAGAATAGCCGTTAGACCAATATTCACATCGCTTAGACGCTTGATACCCTTATCCAAGCCCATCATGACAGAACATGCGGCTAAAGCAGTAACAAAGGCGATCAAGGCGATTTGTATTGTGAGATTATTAGGAATACCAAATAATTTCTCAAGCCCTGAATTAATTTGCATAACGCCAAGACCGAGTGACGTCACCACACCAAACATCGTACCGAATACGGCTAAGATATCAACGGCATGACCCCACGATCCATATATCTTTTTACCCAATATAGGATAAAGGGTTGAGCGAATCGATAGTGGTAAGCCACGGCGAAAATGGAAATAAGCTAAGGATAGCGCTACAATTGCGTACAATGCCCAAGCATGTAAGCCCCAGTGTAAGAAGGTAATATTCATCGCCTGTTTGGCGGCTTCTATTGTTTCCTTTTCACCAAGTGGCGGTGCCATAAAGTGATATAAGGGCTCTGCTGTACCCCAGTAGACAAGTCCAATACCGATACCAGCAGAGAACAGCATGCCGATCCACGAAAATAGACTGTACTGTGGTGTCTCAGTTTGAGCACCAAGGCGAATATCGCCATAACGGCTCATAGACAAATAAACACAAAGTCCTAAGGCCACATTAACGAGAATAATGAAAAACCAACCAAATTTATCGGTAATAAAGCCTTGTAAGAAACTGAACAACGTACCGGCAGATTCAGTAAAAAAAACACCAAGAACAATAAATGTAATAATCAGTAATGCTGAAGTTAAAAATACAGGTTTACTTACTCGCGGAAAAGGGCCTAACCTGCCAACTTTTACATGATCCATAGGTATATCCCCAAAAAAGAGCGTAACCATACCAAGGTATGAACGAATCACTAAATATAACACCATGTAAATACTGCCGAATGTATAGAAATCGTAGTAACATTGCAGCAATAATATTTTAATAATCTAAATTTTTCTTGAATAGATTTAAATATCTTTACCCAATAAAGAAGCCCCAATTTAAGAATAAATTGGGGCTTCTTCTATCAAAAGCTTAAGTAGCTGTTTTGATGCTATCTACTGCTTAGTCACCTTTAACAATCTTAGGTGGCCCTTTTAGCAAATGCTCATCGACGAACTCATTCGCTGAGTTATGGTCTGCTGATTCATCCGTAATAAAGCCTTGCTGCGCTCTGTATAGAATCAGACGATCGCGACTCAAACCACGCAGTAGCGCATACATCATGACAAAGACCACTAAGGCAAACGGTAGTCCTGCTACGATCGCTGCCGCCTGTAGAGCAGACAGTCCACCAGCCGCTAGCAAGATAGCAGCGATAACACCTTCTGTCGTCGCCCAAAATAAGCGCTGGATTTTCGGTGGGTTGGTATCGCCACCAGCAGTCAACATATCGATGACAAAGCTAGCAGAATCTGACGAGGTCACAAACCATAGCATAATCATGACGACAATCAGTAGCGTAATTGGTTTTGCCAATGGATAGTACTCAACCAACTTAAAGATGGCACTACCAGAATCCGCTTGTACTGCTTCAACCAATCCTGGGCTAACACCTGACACAGCAGAAGCAAGCTCCATATGAACAGCAACGCCGCCAAAGGTGGTAAACCAAAAGAACAAAATCAGCATTGGAATCAGTAGTACACCAAGCGTAAACTCACGAATAGTACGGCCACGAGAGATACGAGCGATAAAGATACCAACAAATGGTGCCCAGCTAACCCACCATGCCCAATAAAATATCGTCCAACTACTTTGCCAATCTGTACCGCTATAAGACTCACCCCATGTACCTAGAGGTACAATCACAGTCAGATAGTTTCCGATGTTTTCGATAAAGCTATCAAAGATAAATAGCGTTGGTCCTAAGATGACCATAAACGCTAATAAGACGATAGTGAAACCAATATTGATATCACTTAAACGCTTAATACCTTTATCCAAACCCATCAAGACTGAAGCTGCCGCTAGCGCTGTAATGAAAGCGATCAGGCCAAACTGTACGGTAAGACTATTAGGCGTACCAAACAGCTTTTCGAGTCCAGAGTTGATCTGCATAACCCCAAGCCCAAGCGAGGTAACCACACCAAACATCGTACCAAACACAGCCAAGATATCGACCGTGTGTCCCCAACGACCATAGATCTTTTTACCAAGTAAAGGATACAAAGTAGATCGAATCGATAATGGTAGGCCGCGACGGAAATGAAAATACGCTAAAGATAGCGCTACAATCGTATAAATCGCCCAAGCGTGTAGACCCCAATGCATAAATGAGATGTTCATCGCTTGCTTGGCGGCTTCTACTGTCTCTGCATCACCCATTGGTGGTGCCATAAAGTGATACAACGGCTCGGCTGTACCCCAATAAACCAGACCAATACCAATACCTGCAGAAAATAGCATGCCAATCCAAGAGAACAGATTGTACTGCGGTCGTTCTGTTTGGTTGCCTAGTCGAATGTCACCATAGCGACTCATTGCCAAGTATATACAAAGCGCAAGCGCTGTATTGACCAGAATAATGAATAGCCAACCAAACTTATCGGTAATAAAATTTTGTAAAAAACTAAAAACAGCCCCTGCTGTTTCGGTGAAAAACGCACCGAAAATAATAAAGCCAACAATCAGCAGTGACGATGTAATAAACACAGGTTTACTTACCCGCGGAAAAGGTCCTAATCTGCCTACTTTTACTTCTTCCATGTGCAAGTCTCAAATTTCAAGGAACGTTACCTTAACAAAATAGGTCTTAACTATCAATCTATTACAAAATAAAACTTGATAAAACTATTAATTTACTCTAAAAGAATTTGATAGTTTTATTAAAATAATTAAATATATAGGTAGGTAAATACGTCTTTAATTTGATGCTGTTTCAATATTATTTTGATGTTATTTGGGCAATAATCTGAGTAATTGTGCATCATTACCGTCTTCAAGTGCCCACACTTGCCCGTCTACTGCTAGCACACTGCGTACACGTTCTCCCATGTCATAGCGATAACGCTCAGCCGCGGTATTGTCTTCACTTATGCCCACTACGATAAGCGCTTTAGACGACAAGCCACTGATAAGCGCGTTGCCCTGCCAGCTAGGAAAGTCATTATGAGTACCAGCCGCGTAGATGCTTATAGCAGATGGTGAAATGACAGGTGTCCAAGTAATTTTGGGTGCCGCAAACTCTGGCTTTGTGTCATGGTCAGGAATATCTAAACCTGAATAGTTGCGTCCATTGGATACCACTGGCCAACCATAATTGTTACCTTTTTCAATAATATTAAATTCATCCCCGCCTTTTGGTCCCATTTCGTGCGCCCACAGCTGTCCGCTATCGTCAAATGCCATACCAAGCACATTGCGATGTCCGATGGTCCAAAACTGTTTGGCCAACTCATTATCAGTAAACGGATTGTCTGTCGGGATTTTGCCATCAGGACTCAATCGTATTATCTTACCCAGATTGCCATTCATGTCTTGTGCTGGGTCTTTGTCTTGACGCTCGCCTGAACTGATATATAGATAGCGGCCATCGGGAGAAAACAGCAAACGATGACTATAATGCCCCTGCCCTGTGACTTTCGGAGACTGTTGCCAGATAGGCGTGTTATCTTGCAACGTAGGTGTGGCTGTTTCTAGTCCTGAGAGTGTCGCCTTGATGACTTTAGCACCAAATTTATTGCTATCAGCTCCTGTTCCTGCTTCTGCGTAGCTAAGATAGACGGTATTGGACGTCGCAAAATCTGGAGCCACGATGATGTCTCCTAAGCCGCCTTGACCACCGTAAGCGACTCTAGGCACGCCTTCAACTTTGCTCTTATTACCAGTCGCTGTATCTACGATAAATAGCTCCCCTGTTTTTTGTGTTACTAGCAATTTTGGCGCTTTGCTATCCGCAATGGGTAACGCTGTCATGGCCCAAGGCTCATCAAAGGTAGCGATTGCTTTAGTGGTAAAGTCAGGCTTGCTAGTATCTTTTTGTGTGGTGGTTTGAGCATCGTTATCTGAAGTGGAAACTTCTTTATACTCTGTTGCAGTGCTTTTGTTATTGCTAGGACTTACTGCTGAAGGGTTGGAGCACGCGGCAGTGCTAAACAACAATGCTGCAATAATTAGCGGCGAGGTTAAAGGTATATTTATACGTTCAATATGAGCTGTCATCGGTCTGTTTCTCCATTCAATTGATACTGATACTATTAGTCTTTGATTTAGTTATAGCATAGTCCTGAGACTTAAGAGATATTGAAACGGTAAAAAAACAGTAACGTAAAACGTGCCTTATAAATAAAAACCCCTTACCTACGATTGTAGATAAGGGGTTTATTTTAAACATACAGTTGGGTTATAAAGACGTCAAAGCCAATACGATTAGCTCATTCTAAGCTTATCAAAAGTTAGCTTGTCATCGGCGCCTACATCGACTTTGATAATATCACCAGCGACAAAATCACCTGCCAATAGCTTCAATGACAATGGGTTTTCGATCTCTTGTTGAATGGCACGCTTTAAAGGACGAGCGCCATAAACAGGGTCATAACCCACGGCAACCAATTTATTCATCGCATCTGCTGACAACTCAATATCCATCTCACGCTCTTGGATGCGCTGACGCAAGCGATCCAATTGAATATCAGCAATACCTGCCATCTGCGACATACCAAGCGGATGGAAGACTACGATTTCATCAATACGGTTGACGAACTCTGGACGGAAATGCTGCCCAACAGAATCCATTACTTCCGCTTTGATATCCTCGTAACTTTCACCAACCATCTCTTGGATCTTATGTGAACCCAAGTTACTGGTCATGATGATCACGGTGTTCTTGAAATCTACTACACGACCTTGCGAATCGGTTAAGCGACCATCGTCCAATACTTGCAGCAAGATGTTAAACACATCAGGATGCGCCTTCTCTACTTCATCAAACAATATGACGCTATATGGCTTACGGCGTACTGCTTCAGTCAATGTACCGCCTTCTTCATAACCGACATAGCCCGGAGGCGCGCCTACCAAACGGCTGACACTGTGTTTCTCCATATACTCACTCATGTCGATACGTACAATCGCATCTTCAGAGTCAAACAAGAAGTTTGCTAGTGATTTGGTCAGCTCAGTTTTACCAACACCAGTAGGTCCCAAGAATAAGAACGAACCAGAAGGACGATTTGGATCGGACAAGCCTGCACGGCTACGACGTACCGCATTGGCCACCGATTCGACTGCTTCGTTTTGACCAATGACACGCTCATGGAGCTTTTCTTCCATTGCGATCATCTTGTCACGCTCGCCTTGCATCATTTTGCTGACTGGAATACCAGTCGCGGCCGCAACCACTTCGGCGATTTCGTTGTCTGTCACCTTATTACGTAGCAATTTGACACCGCTACCTTCGCCTGTTTGCTCTTTTTGCTCAGCCAAGTCAGACTCATGAATACGACGTTCTAACTGCGGAATGGTTTCGTATTGCAGCTTACTCATGGTCTCATAATCGCCTTCGCGGCTAGCCTTGTCATAGGCGATACGGGCCTTATCCAACTCGTCTTTTAGCTGTTGACTGCCTTTGACCAGTGCCTTCTCTGCTTGCCACACTTCATTGAGATCAGCATACTCTTTTTCCAATTCAGCTATTTGCGCATCAAGCACTTTTCGTTCTGCTTGCGCGCCAGCATCCTCTTCATTTTTGAGTACTTCACGCTGCATTTTTAGCTGAATCAAACGGCTATCAAGCTTACCTAGTGATTCAGGCTTGCTATCCATCTCCATGCGCAAACGACTGGCCGCTTCATCAATCAAATCAATCGCTTTATCTGGTAGCTTACGATCAGTAATATAGCGATGACTCATACGCGCAGCAGCGATAATGGCACTGTCTTGAATATCAACGCCATGATGCAGTTCGTAACGCTCTTTTAGACCTCGTAAAATCGCAATGGTGTCTTCGACCGTTGGCTCATCGACCAGTACCTTTTGGAAGCGACGCTCAAGCGCTGCATCTTTTTCGATGTACTTACGGTACTCGTCTAGCGTCGTCGCTCCGACACAATGCAGTTCACCGCGTGCCAATGCAGGTTTTAGCATATTACCCGCATCCATTGCACCTTCAGATTTACCCGCACCAACCATCGTATGCAGCTCATCAATGAATAGGATGACATTGCCTTCTTGCTTGGCCAAATCACTCAATACACTTTTGAGACGCTCTTCAAACTCACCGCGGAATTTCGCCCCTGCAATCAAAGCGCCCAAGTCTAACGACAACACTTCTTTGCGGCGCAGACCTTCTGGTACATCACCATTGATGATTTTTTGTGCCAATCCTTCGACGATAGCCGTCTTACCAACGCCCGGCTCACCGATGAGTACAGGGTTATTTTTGGTACGGCGTGATAGCACCTGAATAGTACGGCGGATCTCTTCATCACGGCCAATGACCGGATCTAGCTTACCAAGCTCTGCTTGTTCAGTCAGGTTGATCGTGTACTTGTTGAGCGCATCACGCTGATCTTCGGCGTTTTGGTTATTTACCGTATCGTCATCGCGTAGCTGCTCAATCACCACTTTTAACTTGCTTGCCGTTACGCCTGCACTTTCAAATATTTTTTTGGTTTCGCCCTGCTCAGCGAGTGCCAACATGACCCATTCTGTTGCGATAAAATCATCGCCTTCTTTTTGCGCCTGACGATCGGCCAAGTTCAAGATTTTGACCGAATTTGGATTTAGATTGACGTCACCTGTCGGCTCCGAAATGGTCGCTTGATTATCCAATGCTTTGGCAACGCCATTTTTTAGCGCTGGAATAGAAGCACCTGCTTGTTGGCAGATCGATAAATTAGACTCATCTTGTAGCAACACTGCAAGCAAATGTACAGGGTCGATACCTGTATGATCGCGACCTAACGCTAGGCTCTGTGCTTCTTGAATGGCGGACTGCAGTTTTTGAGTAAACTTCTCAAATCTCATGTCTATATCCTTTTATAATTGGTATTCTCAGTAGTACCTCTAAGGATTATCTTAGTCTAGTGCCCACTGTTATCTGTCACTTATATAAGGTATATATACACCTATTTCAAGACGATTACCAAATAAAACCTTACTTAAAGCAATGATATTTATTATTAATAATATTTAAATGAGCTATTAATATCAGTTAAAGGTAGTTAGTAGATCAGTTACGCCTTTTTATTAGGGCAAATGAAAGATAAATCTCCATTAAATACGGTAATGAATAGTGCATCTATTTAGTATAGATTAGATAACAATCCGACTATTCTACTCCACGATTTCGATAGGAGTACCAAGTGTCACCGCTGCCATAATTTCATCCATCTCATCATTGGCAACAGCGATACAACCATCTGTCCAATCACGTCTTTGATTAAACAATGCCAAATACCCAAAGCCATTCATTTGCCCATGAATCATGATATCGCCACCTGGATTGACCTCTAATGACTTTGCTCGCGCCTTGTCTTCATCATTGGGATAGCTGATATGAATAGAACGATGGGCAATGGAATTTTCATTCTTATAATCTAATGTATAAATCCCAACGGGCGTACGCTGGTCGCCTTCTTGTTGCTTGTGACCTGATGGACTGCCCCCTAGCGCAATACGATACGACCTAATGGCTTTACCATCGCTCATCAGTTTTAAGATTCGATCTGATTTGTCGACGAAGACTCTATCAATGATTATAGAAGGAGGAATGGGGTTTTCGGGTTTTGAGGTACTTTTGACATAAGCAATAGCGCTGGTGCTTACAATAACAGTCAGACTAAGACCAATGATAACGGGCAACCAAGGTGTGCGCTGCTCATTTGATGGATAAGATTTTTTATAAAAAAATGGCATAGACTCTGATTCCCACAATTAATTTTTTGTCATTAATCATATGTATCAAAGCACTATGCCAGACTCTGTAGATACGTTTTGTGCAAAAGTGATGAATCACTCACTAGACTGCTATACCATGCGAATCGCACCATCTAAGCGGATGACTTCACCATTTAGGTAAGCATTATCGATGATGTGAGTGACCAATTTGGCAAACTCACTGGGAGCGCCTAAACGTTTAGGATATGGCACACCTGCTTCTAGCTGCTCGCGAGCTTTGTCAGGAATACTGTCCATCATCGGCGTAGCAAAGACGCCTGGTGCGATAGTCATCACGCGAATACCATGACGTGCCAGCTCGCGAGCAAGTGGCAAGGTCAGACCGACCACGCCTGCCTTGGACGAAGAATAGCTGGCTTGACCTACTTGACCGTCAAAGGCTGCGATAGACGCTGTATTAATAATAATGCCTTGATCTGCATTCTTTTCTACATGGTCGCCTGCATCGCTCTCATTAGCTATGCGCTTGGCAATGCTAGCAGCAACCAAACGAGCAACGTTAAATGAGCCGACCAGATTGATATTGACCCCGCGGCTAAATGCCTCAAGGTCTGCTGGATTGTTATCGCGATCTAGCAGCTTTTGTACCACTACAATACCCGCACAGTTGATTGAACCTTGTAGGCCACCGAAAGCTGATTCTGCCATTTCGACCGCTGATTGCACTTCATCACCGTTAGTGATATCACAGCGTACAAAGCGCGCACTATCGCCTAACTCAGCGACCAATGCTTGCCCAGCAGATTCATTTAAATCAGCGATAACGACGTTACCACCCTGCTCTACAATCGCCCGAGCCACTGACTCTCCCAAACCTGATGCACCGCCTGTGACCAAAAAGCTGTTTTCTTTAACTTGCATGATTATTCCTTTAAATTTTTACTTTTTATTAGATGTTTTTCTATTGAATGTATAGACGCTTTACCAACTCATTTATGCAGCAGACAGACTACGTAGCAAAAAGCGTTGAATCTTACCACTTGGCGTTTTCGGCAGTTCTGTCACAAACTCAACCTCACGCGGATAAGCATGAGTAGATAGGCGTTTGCGTACCAGCTCTTGGATTTCTTTGGCGATTTGCTCACTGCCTTCGATACCATCTTTTAGTACCACATAAGACTTAATAGTGTGACCGCGCACTTCGTCTGGCACACCTACTGCCGCAGACTCTGCCACTGCTTCATGCTCTAATACAGTGTTTTCGACATCAGTAGGCCCTACACGGTAACCTGCGGTAATAATGATGTCATCATCACGGCCTGAGAACCAGTAACTACCATCACTATGACGCTCGACTACGTCGCCTGTCAGATAGTAATCATCTACAAAGGCTTGTTTTTCATTCCAGCTATAGCCACGGAAATAAAACGCAGGTGACTGACTGACGACGACTGCCAGTTGCCCTTGCTCACCATCTGGCAGTACATTCATATCATCATCTAGTACGACTAGCGTATGACCTGGGAGCGCCATACCCATCGAGCCAACAGGACAGTCATGTGCCAGTGCATGATGTGCACAGCAAGTCATGCCCGTTTCTGTTTGACCATATTGGTCTTTGACTTGGCACGCCAGATAGGTTTCGACCCAGTTGACCACTTCGGTATTCAATGTCTCCCCTGCCGAGTTGGCACAGCGTAAAGACAGCTTGGCATTGGTATCAAGGTCAACGTCATTGTTGTCTTTATTATCAAATACGCCGCTAGACTTCATCATTCGAAATGCAGTTGGCGAAGAGGCCAAATTGGTAATCTTATGACGCACCATAAAATCACGAGTATTAGTCGCGTCAAATCCTGCCTCATTAAAATAAGTCGTGATGCCCAATAGCAGAGGCCCTGTGATGGCATAGTACAAGCCATACGCCCAGCCTGGATCTGCCATGTTCCAATATTGATCGTCTTCGCGTAGGTCGATGGCATAACGCATATATAGGTAAAAAGCAGGTAACGCAGCCAATGGAACGCTGACGCCTTTTGATTTGCCAACCGTACCTGAGGTAAACATTTGCAAAAATGGCGCATCCGTATCGAGCATCACGGGTTCGATCGTTTGCGACTGTGCTACCATAGACTGGCTATAATGATCGTCACCCCATGTCTGAGCATCTTCTATACTGCCGACCAATACCATTTTGGTTTGCTCAGCCAAATCTTCAAACTTGCTGCGATTCTCTAGGTTAGTAAAAACGACTTTGGTATCGGCTTTGTCCATCCTATATTTAATTGAGTCATAACCAAAAGCAGTAAATAGCGGCTGATATACGGCTCCGATACGCCATGTCGCCAATACAACTGTCAGCAGCTCTGGTGTGCGCGGTAGCATCGTCGCTACCTTATCTCCCGCTTTTACCCCATACGACTGTAGCAAGTTAGCGATTTGAGCACTCGCTTTGTCAAGCTCATCAAAGCTCATTCGCGTTATATTGCCTGCGGTGTCTTCGTGTACTAGCGCGGCATTGTCAGCGCGGCCATCGCGTACATGACGACCACAGCAAGCCATATAGGCATTTAGTCGATCGTCCACCTGCTCGCCGAATATTTCTGACAGCAGTGTATCCATATCAAAATTATTATAGTAATCGCTATAGTTTCTTGATGTGACGGTAGTATCTGTATCAATATTCGTCGGGGTTTGAGAGGCGGTGTTCATAAGCTAATCCTTTAGCAATAGCAGGTAACTGGTAAAATGGTATTTATGATTGAAAAACGGTCACATCCTATAGACCGTTTCATAGGTTCGTATATATTATGCTCTATTAGTAACGTATTTTTACGTTTATTTCAATACATAACGTATCATTTTTATTTTATAGAAATAGAGATAATCTATAACTAATTATCATTAATTCGTTATAAATCCGCAAAGACACCTATAATAGCCAAAGTACTGCCGCATATTTCCAATTTCCTATTAAAGAATTAACACCTTAATATTATTATCTAAAACCTCACACTTAAACATCAGCTCTTAAAAACCCTAACAATGCTTTTTCTTCACAGCTTTGGTATTTTTTGGTTCGACCACGGCGCGCTTGTTTGTAAGTTTCAAAAAACTGCCCTGCCAAAAAACGCTCAATGACAATGGGATGAATATAAGAGGCACGGCATACGGTCGGCGTGTTGCCTAGCTCTGCTGCCACACTTTTTACCATATCAGTAACTAGTTGCTGTCGCTCAGCGCTTTCTGGCGCACTGGCTATTATGCTAGCTCCTGCAGTCGTTTGTAGTTCGTCATAAAGGTAGCTTGCCGCGAGTACACTGGCCATCCATGTCCGAAAGTCCTTTGCGCTGTACAGCTTGCTTTCACAGTCCATGCCACACGTATGCATCCGTAAGTAATCATTGATATCGCTACTGTCGACGACTTGCTTATGTCCGTTGTCATCTAGATATTTGAATATCTGATAACCTGGTAGTTCAGAGCAGGCCTGCACGATGTCAATCAATCGCTCATCTCGCAGCTCAATGTGGTGTTCTTTTGCGCTTTTTCCGACGAAATCAAACGCCAGTCCATTGTCGGTTTCACTGACATGCTTACTGCGTAGCGTACTCAGACCATAGCTTTTGTTTTGCTTGGCGTAGCGGCTGTTACCGATACGAATCAAAGTGGTCTCTAGCAATTTAACAACGGCAGCGAGTACGTTGGTACGTGATAACGACTCTGCTTCCAAATCTATCTCCACCTGCGCGCGTAGATTGGGCAATGCCTCTGCAAATCCTATCATCGCATCAAACTTTGCTTGGTCACGGATATTGTTCCATGACGGATGATACAAGTACTGTTTGCGTGATTTTTCGTCTCGCCCTGTTGATTGCAGATGGCCTCTTTCATCTTGACATATCCAGACCTCTGACCACATAGGCGGTATCACCAATGCATCAAAACGCTGACGCAATGCTTTGTCTTTGACCGTGTTGCCCGTTGCATCACGATAAGTAAAGCCGCGACCCCAACGTCTACGCTCGTAGCCCGGTTCATCGTCACTCACATAACGCAAATTAGCACGGCGTGCGAGATGCTCGTAATCATGACGCACGTCTTTGGTCATTGTTTGCTGGCTTGCCTTTACTGTTGCCTTTGTCATAAACCTGTATACCTTTAATAATTCATGGCTTTAGCATAATTAATGACGGTAGTTTTTGCTGTTTATTTGGCACAGACAAAGTGTAATGCTGTGTAAAACATGGTTTTCAGGATAGTAGCTTAAAATTTATTTGAAATATGACACAAAAAAACGCCAAGCATAAAATACTTGGCGTTTTTCGTTTTGATACTGCTATAACTTAGAAGTCGTTATTTACCGTATACACATAAGTAAGCGGTTTCGACGTCTACTTTTACCTGAAACTTTTGGTTAGCTTCAACCGTAAACTGCTCGCTAGCGTTAAACGTTTTCCACTCGTCACTTTCTGGTAGCTTAACCGTCAATGCACCGCTCACCACACTCATGGTTTCGAATTCACTAGTGCCAAACTCATACTCACCAATTTCCATGACGCCGACAGTGGCAGGCTTGGTAGCCGTTTGAAAAGCAATAGAAGTTACTTTATCATCAAAATAATTATTAACGCTTGGCATAATTTTCCTTAATTAAATATTGGTTACTATTTTAAAACGGCTGCTTATCTAAAACGGCCTTTTACAGTCCTGCTTTTAGACTCGCCTCGATAAACTGGTCGAGGTCACCATCTAGTACGGCACCAGTGTTAAAGGTTTCAACACCCGTACGCAAATCCTTGATACGAGAGTCATCGAGCACGTATGAGCGAATTTGACTGCCCCAACCGACATCAGACTTCCCATCTTCGACTGCTTGCTGTGATTCCATACGTTTTTGCATTTCAAGCTCATAGAGCTTAGCACGTAGCATCTTCATCGCCGTGGCTTTGTTACCATGTTGACTACGCTCATTCTGACAGGTCACTACCACGCCCGACGGCTCATGGGTAATACGTACCGCAGAATCTGTCGTGTTTACGTGCTGACCACCCGCTCCTGATGAGCGATAGGTATCGATACGCAAATCCGCAGGATTGATATCAATCTCGACGTTGTCGTCAATCTCAGGCGAGACAAACACCGCAGCAAACGACGTATGACGACCATTATTACTATCAAATGGTGATTTACGTACTAGACGATGGACACCAATTTCGGTACGCAACCAACCAAAGGCATAATCGCCTTTGATCTCAATGGTTGCCGACTTGATACCAGCCACGCTACCTGAGGACACTTCAATCACATCTACTTTGAAGCCACGAGCTTCTGCCCAGCGTGTATACATGCGCAGCAGCATTTCAGCCCAATCTTGTGCTTCAGTACCGCCACTGCCTGACTGAATATCTAAGTAACAGTTATTTGGATCCATCTCACCGCTAAACATTCGGCGGAATTCTAAATCAGCAACACGTTTCTCAGCGCTATCTAGCTCGCTCTGCACATCAGCTAGCAAGGACTCATCTTCTGCTTCGACTGCCAACTCTAGCATAGCAGACGCGTCCTCTAGTGTGGTTTCAAGAGAAACCACCACATCGATGACACCGTCAAGGTGACTTTTTTCTTTATTAATTTTGGTCGCGCGCTCTGGATCGTTCCATAGCTCAGGGTTTTCTAACTCTAAATTGACTTCTTCTAAGCGTTCTTGCTTACCATCGAAGTCAAAGATACCTCCGCAAGTCCTGCCCACGCTCTGATAAATCTTTAATCTGCTCTTGATACGGATTGATTTCCATAAATATTCCTGTTTTTCTAATAAAATAAATAACGCATGTGGCGCTATTTTAAATGAGATTGATACTAAATGGTTCGCTAATTATCGCTGATGCCAATGTTGCTACTATTACTAGCTTAAATAATCTAGATTGACCAATCTTCTACTGCCCAGCGATGGGCCAAAGCATGCGCATGTAACGCATCATCAGGTGATACGCAAACGGCCACATCAGCCCATTCGAGTAACGGAATATCATTTTTGGAATCTGAATACGCATACGTTTTTTCAAAGGTGATGCCAGAGGCTTGCTGTTTATTTAGCCATTTATCCAAATGGTATATTTTGCCCGCTTGGAAGTTTGGTCTGTCAATTAGCTTACCTGTATAGCGATTATCTTTGATCTCTAATGGCGTTGCCAATACATTGGCTGCTTCAATACCAAACCGCTTGGCAATGGCCGAGACCACAAAATCATTGGTCGCAGAAATAATCACTACATCGTGCCCTTGCTCAATGTGCTGACACAATGCTTCCATTGCTTTTGGGCGAATATGTGGCTCGATTTCGCTTTTGATATAGTCTTCTCTTAGCTCATCCAGTCTATCAAGCGGCAGACTGCTTAAAAACTGCGCGACGAATTCATTGTACTCTGTCGCGTCTAGCGTGCCTTCAATATAGTCATTATAAAATTTCTGATTGGCAGTACGGTACTGCGCCTCATCGACAAGGTCATGCTTTACGATATACTCACCCCAGAGATAATCGCTATCGACATCAAGTAATGTATGATCTAAATCAAATAGTGCCAGTTGTTTTTGTTTTGTTTGTGCTTGATTTGCCTGCATGGTGAGACCTTATCGTTGGTTGCGAAAAAATATGAATTGTTTAATAAAATTGGGTACAGTTATCTACTAAGGCTGACCGTATTAATTGAACAGTCTATCAATGAAATAAGTATGCGCCCTACCGTCTATCTATTTAAACTTAACTCGTTTATTTACCTTTAATCAGGCATCGCTATTTCTGTTAAGCCTGTTTTAAATTTCTGGCAACGCTCAGCATAATGTAGCGCTGACATTTTTAGCATCGCTGCTTGCTCATCGGTCAGCGTCTTGACTACTTTTGCAGGCGCGCCCATCACTAGCGAGTTATCAGGAATAACCTGACCTTCAGTAATCAAGGCTTTCGCCCCTATCAGACAGTTTTTACCGATTTTGACATTGTTAAGTACCACAGCGCCAATACCTATTAGGCTGTTATCACCGACTTCACAGCCATGTAGCATAGCCAAATGGCCGATAGTCACGTAATTACCGATTTTCACCTCAATACCTGCATCGGTGTGAATCACACTATTTTCTTGGACATTACTATAGTCACCGATATGGATACGATCGTTGTCACCGCGTATCACTGCACCGAACCAAATATTGGCTTGATGGCCTAAATATACATCGCCCATCACTTGCGCTGAATCTGCTACCCAACCGTTGAACGGCACAGCAAACTCTGGGGTTTTGTCTAAATACTGATAAATCATAACGACTCCTTGTCATCTTCATTATTGTTATAACAAACGATCATAAAAATTGGGCCTAAGGCTTCGCTGTCCATTGTGGCAAAGCCAACTGCGAAAATCCAGCGCTATTAATACACGCTAGATATTGATTTTGATAAAAGAGAAAGGAGTCAGTGTCTGCTTAGGCTATTTTATAAAGTCGATATATTTATAAAGACCTCATTATTAGCTATGAAATGACTATTAATCCAGTAAATCGGCTAGCTATAACCGTCTATTTTGTATATAATACGCAAAATCTGTGCCTAAGCGAGCGGACATGATGCAAGTTACCTATTCACTATCTAGTGGGTTTTGTAGTTTTCATCAATAATGTCTTCTCGCTTTTTTGTGGAAAATTTTTGTGTATCGCCCTTTTTTTACTTTTATATGACAATAGTCAAATGCCGTAAATAAAAGGATACGGAGCAATTTTAGACCAACAAAACACGATGGCACTCACCAATAACAGCGGAGGCAATCCTTGAATTCATCGGCAGAAATACAAGCAATTTTGGCACTAGCAGACGGTACAATCTTTCGCGGTGTCAGTATCGGCAGCCTAGGTCATCGTATTGGTGAAGTGGTATTTAACACAGCCATGACAGGGTATCAAGAAATCCTAACCGATCCAAGTTATGCCCGCCAGCTGGTGACTTTGACTTACCCTCATATCGGTAATACAGGCACCAATAGCGAGGACACAGAATCCGGCAATGGCCACAAAGTATGGGCAGACGGTCTTATCATCCGTGATGCCACCATGGCAACTTCTAACTTCCGCAACTCAGAGTCACTTAGCGACTATTTACAGCGTAATGAGACAGTTGCTATCGCTGAGATTGATACGCGTCAGCTAACACGTCTATTACGTGATAAAGGTGCACAGAACGGCTGTATCATGACTGCCTCAAACGGCGAGACTATCAGCAGCGACGATGAGCAAAAAGCGATTGAGTTAGCAAAAGGCTTTGCAGGTCTAAAGGGCATGGACTTGGCAAAAGAATGCTGCACTAAAGAGAATTTCGAATGGACAGCAGGTACGTGGGATTTGTCAGACACCTTACTTAACCGTGATATCCCTGGCAGTCATGATAGCGGTACTGGCGGCTTCTTTAAGCAACTCGGCACTCACATCGATTCTAAATACAACGTCGTCGCTTATGACTTCGGTAGCAAAACCAACATCTTACGCATGCTCGTCGACCGCGGTTGTCACGTAACGGTTGTACCAGCACAGACCCCTATCGCTGATGTGCTAGCAATGAACCCAGATGGCATCTTCTTATCAAACGGCCCTGGTGATCCTGCAGCTTGTGATTACGCTATCGATGCGGTACGTCACATCATTGAGCAAACTGACGTGCCAACGTTTGGCATCTGCTTAGGCCATCAGCTGATTGGTCTGGCTAGCGGTGCAAATACCATCAAAATGAAAACAGGCCATCATGGTGCCAACCATCCAGTACAAGATCTAGCGACCGGTACGGTGATGATTACCAGTCAGAACCATGGCTTTGCGGTTGATGAAGACACGCTACCTGACAACGTTAAATCTACTCATCGCTCATTATTCGATGGTACTAACCAAGGTATCGAGCTGACTAATAAGCCTGTATTTAGCTTCCAAGGTCACCCAGAAGCCAGCCCTGGTCCACATGACTGCGCGCCATTATTTGATAAGTTTGCGGATATGATGGAACAGTCTAAAACTGCCCAAGCGTAAACGGTTGATTATAACTACATAATAAGTAAACGCTTGAATCGTCCATAGCGGTTCAAGCGGCACTAAATAAAGCACTGCAAGTATAAAACGCCATAAGCGTTATCAAAAACAAAGATTACTCAAATTATCACCCAAACGAAGGTAGCTCTAACTATGCCAAAACGTACCGACATAAAAAGCATTCTTATCATTGGCGCAGGCCCTATCG
>OJBZ01000044.1_pt1 | contig 86209 bp, 67 predicted proteins | sample 1591671 | NCBI WGS metagenome assembly OJBZ01 (sample SAMN05416850, study PRJEB24817) | seawater metagenome | isolation source: Sea water | place: Canada:Atlantic | collected 2013-07
TTTGAGTATTCTATTATCAGGTACGGCATTTCGTTCGACGTTTGAGCGCTTACATCTACATCCTAAGAATTTGTCGCGGACGATTGAGGATGCAGGAACGGTGATCAATCCATTGGTGCCATGGAGTGTGTGCGGGGTGTTTATCAGTCAGGCGTTAGGGGTGCCAGTATTAGACTACTTGCCTTATGCGTTCTTCTGTTATTTATCACTGCTATTGACGTTGCTATTCGGGTTTACTGGGCTGACGATTAGTAGAGTGAAAGAGGGGAAGGTGGTCGAAGCGTGATAGATAATGATTGATAAAAAAAGGCGTAGTTCATATGAGCTACGCCTTTTTCGTTTCGAAATAAGTGATTACTGATCTTCCGTTTGCGCATCCTGACTTTTGACGATTTTATGCTGATCCTCTGTGCTATCGACTTTCCAGTAGCTAGAAACATATAAATGCGTCTTTGGTATCGCGCGCTCAACTTTGAAGTACTGGCGCAGTGCACGCATACTATGGAACTCACACGCTGCCCAAACAGCAGGTTGACCATCCAGCCAGTTCAATGATTTAACATAGTCCAGTAAAGGGCTATCGTCTGCATTTGGATGCGCATTGATCACCCAATGTATCTCGACATTCTCTGGTTTTTTGAGCGTCTGACGATCTGCTTCAGTCGTCACTTCAAGTACTGCGTAACCACGAGCATCAGTAGGCGACTGGGCTAAGTTGACCGTAATCGCTGGTAGAGCGGTCATATCACCGACTAATAAAAACCAATCTGCTTCATTATTAATGAGTTTTTTTGGCCCTGGACCACCTACCAAAATTTGATCACCGACTTGCGCATGTCGTGCCCATGCCGATGCAGGTCCTTCCGTCTCATGTAAAGCAAAATCAACATCTATTTCGCCATCACGTTGCACGCTCACCGTATAAGTACGCATCAGTGGGCGGCTACCTGCATCTTGAGGGAATATCAGTTTGATATAAGCACTTTCTTGATCGATAGGAAAATCAACCATACCAGCACCGCCAAGCGTGACACGGCACATATTTGGCGTAATGTATCTAGTGCCAATAACTTCTAGTACTCTTGGTGTAGGTTTTGCCATATTGTATTTTCCTTCTAACAACGAATTGGTTTTCTGATAGAACCAACCCGCTGCTTGTAAATTTTATTAAAAATTGGCTTTTAGGCTGACTGACATTTGACGTTCAGGGCCCATCCAGCAGTTATTGATATCGTAACAAGCACCAACATAGGTCTTATCGAACAGATTGTTGATACTCGCACCCACCGCGAGCATTGGGTTTATCTGATAGCTGCCGCCGACATCTACCAGCGTCACACTGGGTAAGTCATCGGAGTTTTGTTTATCAATCTGCATGCCGTCTTCGTAACGAATGCCAGCATTTAGAGTGAGTTTGTCTGTAGCATAGTAGTCTGCCCATAGCGTGGCTTTGTGTTTGGCAGTTTGAGCAGGGGTATTGCCGACTACATCAGGGTTGAACTCATCTTCTGTGATCTCAGCATCGGTGTAGCTGTAGCTTGCTGCGAGATCTACCCAGTCATTGAGCATGCGACTGCCTGATATCTCAAAGCCTTTTGATTCAATTTCACCAGTTTGCGTTTGGCTTCTGTAGTTGATTTCATCCGCTACTACGACGTTTTTTTGTGTGATATCAAATACGGCAAGCGTTCCTTGAGTGGCACGATCTTTTGACAAGTACTTCACCCCAGCTTCTACTTGATCGGCAGTGGTTGGCTTAAATGGTTCGTTGGTAATAAAGTTACTACCGACCACTGGCTGGAAAGACTGCGAGTAGCTGGCATAAGGGGAGAAACCATTACCAAAGTCATAAATAGCAGCAAAACGACCACTGGTTTCCGAGGCATCATTGTCAATTGTTTTGTCGCTATAGATGACACCTTCAGTGGCTTTGGTTTGCTCAGTAATACTGTCAAAATTATCGTGACGTAAGCCTGCCACTACGGTCCAGTCTTTCCACTTCATCTCATCTTGTACATAAAAACCAAGCTGACTTTGTTCGATATCTTCCTCTTGACGATAAGCATCTAATGGCAGAGTGTCAGCATTGATTTGTGAATAATCTGGATTAGATAAATCAAGATTTGGCGTACCATCTGCCCCAGCATCATAGTAAGTCGCGCTGCTATCTGTCTCTTGATACTCAACACCGAACAGTAGATTATGTGAGGTGTTAGCTGTATTGAATTTATAGGCAAGCTGATTGTCCGTGGTCCAGTTATTCATGCTCTCATCCGTGGTATAAGCCACGCGATTGAGAATCGTGTCACTGCCCTTTATAAACCCTCCACTGTTATACATATTGCGTTGCTGCGCCTCGGCGTCGGTATAGCGCGTGATATGTTTAAAAGTTAACTGGTCATTGATATCCCAGTTCACAGTAACGCTTGGCATAAATACTTCTTTACTAAACTTATTCCATTTATCGCCTGCATAGGCATCACTGCCCAATTTGCCATAGCTTGCCTTGTAGACAGTGCCGACAGCAGGCAATGGGGTAGATGGTACCATCTCTGGATCATCTTGATAAAACAGATTGGCAAGTACCGAGACATCATCAGTTGCCTGCCATTCAAGGGATGGATTAATCAGCAATCGCTCTTCTTCTGTGGTTTGCATTTGACCATCTTTTTGGCGTTTTAGCGCGACTAGGCGATAGTTTAAGGTGTCTGTGATAGGCCCTGTACTATCGACGGCCACTTCTTTTAGGTTTTGATTGCCAAGTCGTAGCTGTACTTCATTTTCTGGAGTGCTCTTAGGGGCTTTGGCTATTTGATTCACCATACCGCCGGGTGCTGCATAGCCATAAAGGGATGAAGCAGGACCTTTCACGACTTCGACCGCTTCAGTCGCATAGACATCGACTTGTGGCATTAAATTCCAAGCACCATCGTAGGGCAGTCTTAGTCCGTCATAAAAGTTTGAGTATGTTTTAAACCCGCGGATATTGTACTCATCAAAGACAGATACCGTACCGCGGCTCTCAGAGCTTACGCCTGGCTCATAACGTAGGGCAGCATTGACGCTATCTGCCTGACGCTTTTGCAACAGGTCTTGATCGATTCTGGTATAACTCATTGGCGCATTGTTTGGGTCCAATTCAGTTTTGGTACCAGTACTACGATAGCCATCTGAGTAGACGGTGATAGCATCTAAGGTGGCTGATGGTGTAGCAGCCTCATCGTTTTCAGTATTGTTTGTCGTCTCTACAGCGTAAGCGGCGTGACTCATACCCATGATCAGGCCAATTTGTACTGCTGTGGTGAGATATTTTTTGCGAATGACGTTAGGGGTTAGATGAGACCGCATCAGATTTCCTCTTGGACTAAAATGATTAAATATTATTTATGACAGTTAAAGCAAATTTACAACGACGCTAATAATAACACTAATGATAATTATTATCATTAAAAAATTACAACGAGACAGTTTTGAGAAGTATTTGCAGAAGTTAAAAAGGTAGAGACGCAGTGTTGCAAATGAAGCAGTATTACGAATAGAGTCATGCAGACTTACTGTTTTGAACGATGTATTTTAAACGATGGTTTTTACCAGACTTTTCTCGTATTATGCAGCAGCATTCTGAATACAATTATTTACAGTAGAGTTTTTACATCGCTGTATCGGCGTTATTCTAGCTTTCTGCGAGACCTTTTAAGATTGGTCTTGCAAGCAGATATACCATTATTATCGATAGGTTTACGTTGTTTATTGAGCAACCAAAGATTGTTTAAGGTCACATTTATGGACACACCCTCCAACCAACCCACCAACAACCAACGCTATTTCACAGTGTGGCGTTGGCATTTTTATGCAGGTATTTTTGTTGCTCCCTTTCTAGTTGTTTTGGCGATAACGGCGCTCGGTATGCTGTTTATGTCCAACACAGTAGGACGTGATAACGACCGCTTAACGGTTGTCGTGCCAGAGTCTACGGTTCAAGCACCTGTCTCTACTCAAGCAAAAAACGCGCTGAGCACCTTACCTGATAGCACACTGGTTAAATATATCGCTCCTCGTGATACCGATATAGTGGCTTTGTTTCAGATAAAATCAGACGACCAAAGCAATATGGTGGCAGTCAACCCTTATACGGCCGATATTGTTCAAAGTGTGCCTACTAGTAGCGGTCTTTATAGTACGTTCAATGATATTCACAGTGATTTGCTGATTGGTAAAGTCGGTGATTATTTGTTAGAAACGGCGGCATCATTGACTATTTTGATGATTTTGTCTGGTTGGTATCTGTGGTGGCAGAAACGTAAATCAGTCAAAGCGATGTTGATACCTAACGAGAGGGTAACCAATAAGAAAAAACGCTCTTTTATCCGTACGATTCATGCGACATTGGGCAGTTGGATATCTGTGCTACTACTGTTTTTCTGTATATCAGGTATGGCATGGGCAGGTGTATGGGGCGAAAGAGTGGTGCAAGCATGGAGCCAGTTTCCTGCGGGTAAGTGGGGCGTTGCGCCTGTTCCGGTATCGATTGACCACAGTCAACATGCTGCTATGCAAGAGTCTACACCAGCGCCGCATGTACATGGTGCGGCAGCGTCTGAAGCGCATACTGAAGTACCCACGCATGGCAGTGCTCTAAACTCAAGCGACACCAAAGAAGTTCCTTGGGTACTTGAGCTGACGCCAATGCCAGTATCAGGCACGACCATGGGTAAAGATGGTATTGCCGCCAATATCCCAATTATGATTGATACAGTGGATCGTTACGCTCGTGAAATCGGCTTTGAAGGGCGTTATCAATTGAACCTACCACAAGGTAGTACAGGCGTCTGGACCATTAGCCAAGATTCAATGAGCTATGATATGAAAAGTCCGACAGCAGATCGTACGGTACATATTGACCGTTATTCGGGTAATGTCTTAGCTGATATTCATTTTGACGACTATAATGCGTTTGGTAAGTTCATGGCGGCTGGTATCGCGCTGCATATGGGCACGCTCGGATGGTGGAGCGTACTGGCTAATGTGCTGTTTTGCCTAGCAGTAATCGCTATTTGTGTCAGTGGCTATATCATGTGGTGGCAGCGTCGCCCTCGTCAGGCGAGTAATAACGTAGGATTAAACCCACCAGCTCGCGGCTTAAATGTTTCCGTCTGGTGGCCGCTTGCTATTCCTTTATTAGTTGTGGCTATCATATTCCCGACTGCTATTATCACGATTGTAGCTATCGCGCTATTAGACTTCTTGGTGATTTCTCGAGTTGGGTTTTTGCAGAAATGGTTAAAATAAGCGAACGGTAAGATATCGTTGTTCCTTATATAGTAAAAGAGCGCCTTACAGTAAGGCGCTCCTTTTTTTGCTTAAAAAATACTCAGATTAACTGCTACTTAGCTTAAAGTTGATCAAACGTTTTATGGGATTGAAATAAATCGGTTCATGTTAGTAGTTAACGCATTGCTTACTTAAGCATAGCAATGGCATCTTTGTTAGCACGCTGTCGCTCTTCAGCATTTAGCTCAATGAGACGGCCTTCTTTCATCAGTAATAATCGATCAGCATGCTCAAAATAACCATCATCATGACTAATAATAAACAGTGTCTTACCCATGGCTTTTAGCTCAGGGATGAGCGTCTGATAAAACACGCGACGAAAAGCAGGGTCTTGGTCGGCTGCCCACTCATCGAGCAGTAATATATCCTTTTGTTCGGCGACGGCGATTAGCATTGCCAAGCGTTTTCTCTGACCTTGCGACAGCTTATCTGTAGAGAGTTTATGGCCAGACACACTTACTTTTTCTTGTAGATTGAGCTTATGCAGCCAGTCAGATACTAGGGCCGCATCAGGCTCATTGCCTTGAATTCCAATCAGTTGCTTAAATAGATGTTGGTCACTAAAAATCGCAGAAAATAGCTGTCTAAAATCGGCATTGTTCTCTGAGTCGACGCTTTGTCCATCGAATTGTACCGTCCCTGTAGTGGGGGTAAAGATACCAGTAAGGATTTTGGCAAGGGTGGATTTACCGCTACCATTCGCACCGATTAAGAAAACCACGTCACCTCGTTGCAAGGTTAAATTGACGGACTTTAAGATATTATTGGCAGGGTTCTGATTGTTATCACTGCTATCACTATTTTGAGCATTATCATTAACCGCTTTGTCTGGTGCATGACTACTATTACTACTGCCTACATAGCGATAATTGATATTATTTAGAGTTATGGACTGCCAGTCCTGTGTAACCGTGTCTGTCGCAAAGCTCGGCTGATGCTCGGCCAATTCTAAAGACTGTATCTTTTCTAGCGCAACTTGGGCGGTCTGCAATGTTGGGTAGGCGCCAACCGCATGTAGGAGCGGCGACTGCATAAACAAAATCGTCAAAGAAAAAGTAGTGGCAACTCCCATCGGTATATCAAGATAATTAGCCACTGCAAACACGATACCAATCGATGCGAACATCATAATATTGGACCAGTTCACCGCTGATAGATGAAAAGTATCAGACTTGGTCACGGTCTTCTCGTACGATTTAGCATGAGCCAAAAAATCATCTGTATATAGTTTTTCTGCTCGGTGTTGATTAAGAGCCAGCTCTTTACGACCTTCTATTATCGACTGATAGTCCTGATATAAAGCGTCATTAATCTCTCTCAATTCGGTCAAATGGGTATAGACATGCTTGACCAATATGGTACTGATCCAAATCGTCATCACAATCCAAAACATCACAATGAACAACAATGGCAACGACAACCAGCCTAGATATAGCCCAACGCCAACAGATAAAATGATACCTTGTACCAGCTCTGGCATACGGACAAAAGCAACGGTAATTGATTGAATATCTGAGGATAAGCTGGCAAGTAAGCGTGCACTACCCAAATGGTCTATTTGAGGTACGGCGGTATCGATGATTTGTTTGACCAATTTGGTTCTAAGCTCATAGACAAATCGATGCCCCAATCGCGTTAAGGCATATTGCGACAAAAATGTCGTCACTAGCAGTAACAACACCAGCAGGGAAAACTGCCCCAAGCTGAGCCAAGATAAAGTATCAAATACTGGCTGACTAATAAAGGTGTGATTGATATAGGCAATGATACCGACGCTGACAGCGGCATTGACCAAATTTAGCAGAATGACTTTGAGAAAAGGCAGACGATAATTCGCCCAAATCATATGATATAAAGAAGCGGTCGTACGAGAAGACGCTGTGGTATGAGAAGACATAGTAACTCAGTAATAAAATAAATTTTTGATAGCAGAAAAGGGAGTAGGTCGCGCCTAATCCCTTTTATGGAAGCTAATAAAGCCTACTAATAAAGCTTAAAAGTCGAACGTTGCCGATACTTTTAAGGCCGTTGGTTCACCCGCATTTAGATAGCCATAGCCTGGTAAACCACCTACAGACTGCCAGTAGTCTTCACCTGTGACATTGGTCACCATACCTTTTAGAGTAACGTCTTGTCCTGCCAGCATAGTGCGATAGCGAGCACTTAAATCTAGGGTAGTATAGCCATCAACTTTTAAGGTATTGGCGGCATCGGCATAACGCGCACCTGTATGGATAATATCGCCCGTTAAAGTTAATCCTTCAACGGCGGCCAAATCATACTCTAGGTTGACGTTACTCTGTAATGTGGGCAGGCCAATGACGCTGTTGCCATCTAATGCATTATCGCCAGTGTCTTTTTGCTTAGCACTTAAATAGGTAACACCAGCATTGAGGCGCATGTTTTCGCTTGGACTACCAAAGACAGTTAGCTCAGCACCTTGATGACGGTTCTCGCCAGTCGCGGTAAAGGTATTATTGTCATCGATATAAGCTCGTGGCTCATCAGTATGGAATATGGCAAAACTGCTACCGATTACGCCATTGTCGTATTTCACACCCAGCTCAGTTTGTTTGCTTACATAGGGGTCTAGGTTTTGTCCTGCATTGGTTATGGCATTGCCAGAATTATCAACCAATGGTGCAGCGGCACCTTTGGCAAGACTTTCAATATAGTTGCCATATACAGACCAGTCCATCGTTGGCTGATAAACAATACCGACGCTTGGTGTCCATGCGCTTTCATCGTAGCTAGCTGTTTTGGCTTGGGTATTATAGTCATAGCTGGTTGTTTTGATATTCTGATGACGTACGCCTACCGTGGTTTTTAGCTTGTCGTCAAACAGTGAGAACGTGTCTGCAAGCGCAAAACTCTGTAATTGAGTTTCACTCGTTCGCTTAGGATCATCAAAACGTCCGCCAAAGAAAGCGGTATCTGACCACGCATTGTCATAATCTGTCGGGCGGTACAAATTGGTCGCGAGTTGGTTACCAAAGTCAAAAGCGTAAGCACCTTTTTCTTTTTGATCATAAAGATCGGCGGCTAGTACCCAGTTGTGATCAATCTTACCTGTTTGCCATTGACCACGCAGACCAAGCTCAGCACTTTGTACTTTATCTTCTCGAACGTTATCAAAGCGGTAGGTTGAGCCAGTGCCATCTGCGTCAGATACTGTGAGGTTGGCTAACGAGTTGTCTTCATCACCATGTCTGATACCGTAGGCGCCATAACCGGTAATGCTGTCATTAAAATCATATTCTCCGCGAATCGTACCAAAGACATCCTCTTCGTTTGAATAACTCCAAGGCTGTGCCCAATTTTTTGAGCCGTCTGGTGCTTTTGGTACATGAGAGACACCAGCAAGCGTCACACTAGGACGAGTCTCTGATAGTTTATTGTCTTGCCAGCCCAAATCGGCTGATAGACGATACTGATCCCCTCTATAGTCTAAACCAAGTGCAGCCAGACCCAAAGTCGATGACTCATCGTCGATAGCGCTGTCACCATCTTGATAAGCTGCATTAAAACGAACACCAATAGCATCATCGCTACCGAAGCGATCACTGACATCTACTGCGACCTTACCTTGGTCGCCTTGACCATAACCAAGCGTTAGCTGACGTAGCGGCTCATTGTCCGCTCGTTTGGGTAATAGGTTAATCGTACCACCTGCGTTACCACCACTCGGTGCCGCGCCATTTAGCATCGCTGAGGCACCGCGCTGTACTTCGACACGCTCAAACAATTCAGTTGCGATATATTGTCTAGGTAGTATGCCGTATAGACCATTGAACATCGTATCGTCTGAGGTGGTCACAAATCCACGCATAAAATACGCTTCTTGAAAGTTACCAAAACCTCTTGCCACACGAACAGTAGGATCTTTTTTGAGTAGATCGCCCACGCTATGTGCTTGTTGATTGGTGATATATTCATTGGTGTATGAGGTGGTAGAGAACGGCGTGTCCATGATGTCTTGGTTGCCCAAGAGTCCGACGCGGCTGCCTGTCGCAACTTGGCCACCTTCATATGCGCTAGGTAGCCCATCTGCTGACGCATCAGCACTACTGGTCACGACGATAGTGTCCAGTACTACATTAGGGGTGGTTTGAGTATCTGCATCACCTACTAGCGCCCATGCCGAGTGACTTGTAGTTAGTATGATGACTGAACATAGTGATTTTAGAGGTAGCGATTTCGTTGATACTAGGCGTGAAGGTATGGATGCTAATCGTAGAGAAGCGCCAGACACATTCAGAGAGTTAAGACGAAACAAAGCAGCAGATAAGCGAGACAGTTGCATGAATATTTCCAGCATGTAATTTAAATCGTTATTATAATGATAATCATTTCTATTACAATGAATTACTGAGTCAATTTTAAATATACTAGGTTTGGTAAAGTACGGCTGTTGCTAGATAAGGTGCTAATAGCATCCTCTATAAATAGGGCAGTGCTTTTATATTTGGGAGAAGATTAGGCTGTATAGAGCGAGCAAAAAAGAAGTATAAAGCAGAGGATGGGTTTACCTATTATAAGTAGTCTATATGGACAATTTATTCATTTGAGCCAGTTCATATATCAATGTATGCTATTGTTTTATCGGGGGCATGGAGTACACTGGTATCGCCCACCAGAGGTGCAGTCAAACGGAATTGACTGATTTATATAATTGAAATGGATTTTTAAGGTGGCGCTTATGTACGCAGTAATTGGAGCAGGTCCAATGGGGCTCGCTGCAGCCCGAAATTTGCAAAAACTCAATATTCCTTTTGTCGGCTTTGAGCTACACACAGATGTAGGGGGCCTCTGGGATATCGACAATCCGCACAGTACCATGTATGAAAGTGCCCATTTGATTTCGTCCAAACGTATGACGGAGTTCAAAGAGTTTCCTATGAGTGACTCAGTCGCGGCGTATCCTCATCATACCCAGCTCCGTCAGTACTTCCGCGATTTTTCAGATACGTTCAATCTAAAATCACACTATGAATTCTCAACGCGCGTGGTCAGCATGGTGCCTGAAGGGGACGGCTGGCGCTTAGTCAGTGATTGTAATGGTCAAAAGCAATCGCGACTGTTTGATGGTGTGCTCATGGCAAGTGGTACTTTGCACACCCCCAATATCCCAAGTTTGCCAGGTACGTTTGCAGGCACGTTGATGCATTCTTCTGAATATCGTAGCCCGTCAGCGTTTAATGACAAACGTGTGTTGATCGTCGGCTGCGGTAACTCGGGCGCTGATATTGCAGTTGATGCGGTTCATCATGCCAAATCGGTGGATATCAGTCTGCGCCGCGGCTATTACTTTCTGCCCAAATTTATCAAGGGTCAGCCGATTGACACATTAGGCGGAAAACTAAAGTTACCGCGTCCAGTCAAGCAGCGTATGGATGCGGCGATGATTCGTATGGTCATCGGAAAACCTTCTGATTATGGACTGCCAAACCCAAGCTATCGCATGTACGAATCACACCCTGTGGTCAATTCATTGGTATTACATCATTTGGGTCATGGCGATATTAAAGCGCGTCGTGATATTCGCCGCATCGATGGTCATACGGTGACTTTTAGTGATGGTGAAAGTCATGATTATAATTTGATTTTAATGGCGACTGGGTATTTACTAGATTATCCATTTATTGAGCGCGCGCAGCTCAATTGGCCTGCCAATCATGACGCGCCGCAGCTTTATATGAATGTCTTTCATCCTGAGCATGATAATCTATTTATGATGGGTATGGTTGAGGCCGCAGGGTTGGGCTGGGAGGGTCGAAATCAACAAGCGCGGCTCGTCGCACTATATATTCAGCAGCGTCAGCAAAATACAGCAGCCGTTAAACAGTTCAATAAAGTGAAACGTAAGCGAGCAGGCAAAACGCTCGATGGGGGCTATGATTATATTAAGCTTGCGCGTATGGCATATTACGTGAATAAAGATGAATACTTAGAAACGCTGTCCAAGCATATTGCTGAGCTCGAAACAGAACAGCCTGTATTGGCATTAGAGGTATGATAGCTGCAGTGGCGTTTGAGCCACGGAGCTTAATTCTGCTTAATCTGATCTTGGCGCTGATGATGTTCGGCGTGTCATTGAGCTTACGCCTCGAAGATTTTAAGCGTATCGTTTTGTCTCCCATTGCGCCGATAGCGGGTCTGTTCGCTCAATTTTTTCTACTGCCCTTAGCTACGTGTCTGTTTACATGGGCGTTGAATATCGATCCCAAGTTGGCGCTAGGAATGATTTTGGTCGCGTCTTGCCCAGGTGGTAGTTTTTCTAATATTATGACTTGGCTGGCACGCGGTAATGTTGCGGTGTCAGTCAGCATGACTGCGGTATCAAGTCTCGCTGCGGCTATATTAACGCCAGTCAATTTTGCCTTTTATGGTTGGCTTAACCCATACACGCGTGAGTATCTGACAAAGATAACGATTGAGCCTAGCAGTATTCTGATACTAGTTCTATTAGTGTTAGCGTTACCTTTAGTGCTAGGGATGGTAACGGGGCGACGCTTACCTGATCTGGTCGTACGTATCCAAAAGCCATTACGTATTTTCTCCTTGCTCGTGCTGATGGCTTTTGTGGCAATCGCTTTTTCTAGCAATTTCGCGCTATTTTTAGAGCGTTTCCATAGCTTTTTTTGGTTGGTCGTTGGCCATAATTTCTTGGCGCTTTCTTTAGGTTATGGCATGGGGCTGATGCTTAAGTTGCCAGTCGCGGATCGGCGCGCGGTGACTTTAGAAGTAGGAATACAAAACTCAGGGCTAGGACTGGTTATTTTATTTACTTTTTTTCCAGAGGCAGGCGGCATGATGCTGATCACGGCATTCTGGGGTGTATGGCATTTGGTGTCAGGACTGACACTTTCACAAATTTGGGCACGGATATCCTATGAATAAAAGCGTAATCAATAAAAGCATAGTGAATAAACGTATATTAATCACTGGTGCAGCAGGTTACATCGGCCATCAACTGGGCAATCGTCTGGCTGCTCATTATCAGGTCGTCGGCACAGATATTCGCAAGCGTGATGACCTAGACTTTCCAATCCACGTATTAGATGTGCGTGATGAGGGTTTGGCAACGCTACTAAAAGAAGAGGGCATCACTCATGTTGTACATCTCGCTTCTATCTTACAAGCGTCCAAAGATCGTGCTCGTGACTATGATATCGATGTCAATGGCACGCGCAACGTAATTGATTGCTGCATCAAAGCAGGTGTCGCACATATAACGCTCACCAGCTCGGGTGCTGCCTACGGCTATCATGCTGACAACCCTGAATGGATTGATGAGCAAGATGCCCTACGCGGTAATCCTGAGTTTGCTTACTCGAATCACAAAAGGCAGGTCGAGGAAATGCTTGCAGATTTTCGCGAGCAGCATCCACAATTACAGCAGCTGATCTTTCGACCTGGCACCGTACTAGGCGCTGATACGCGCAATCAAATTACCAGTCTGTTTATGGCACCGCGTGTGCTTGCGCTCAAAGGCAGTGAGTCGCCCTTTGTGTTTATTTGGGATCAAGACGTGATTGGTGCTATGGAAATAGGAATTCGCGAGGATAAAACTGGCATCTACAACATGGCAGGCGATGGCGCACTGACGATGAGGGATATCGCAAACCGACTTAACAAACCACTACTGATCCTGCCAGTGGGTTTGGTTAAGGCTGGCTTACAAGTGGCAAAATGGGGTGGTAAGCCAACGGGACCAGAACAAGTTAATTTTTTGCGTTATCGCCCAGTACTGAGTAACAGGCGACTCAAAGAAGAGTTTGGTTACTCTTTGGCAAAAACGTCTGCCGAAACCTTCGAGTACTTCATCGAATGCAATGGATTGCGTAAACCTTGATAGGGAGAAAATCATTAATGCCATCAATGTCATCAATAAATGTTACTTTAATCACTGGTGCTGCATCAGGACTTGGTTGGGCAATGACACGGCACTGGTATGCTGCTGGACATCACTTAGTACTCGCTGATATAGATGAGCAAGCGCTGATCGCCCGTGCTCGTGAGTTAGAGGACTCTGCTAGAGTCATGACAGTCGTCACTGATATCACTCAAATTGATGATATTGCTGCCCTTATTGAGCAAGTTAGCGAGCGCTTTGGCCGTCTTGATTTATTGGTGAATAATGCTGGGATTACCCATCGATCACCAGCACATCAGACTGATCCTGCGGTGTTCCGTAAAGTAATGGCGGTAGATTGGCAGGGGGCAGTGGAGCTGACCATGGCTGCGTTACCGATGCTACGAGAATTTAAAGGTCAAATTATCTGTATCGGCTCAATGGCTGGTTGGATGCCAGTTCCTGGACGGGCAGCGTATTGTGCGGCAAAAGGTGCGCTGACCCAGTTCTTTGAAGTATTGCGCTTGGAACTAGAGTCTGAGGGTATACATATTCTTATGGTCTATCCCAGCTTTCTTGATACACCTATCGAGAACCACGCGCTCGGCCGTGATGGCAGTATCGCAAAGCATCCACGCTCAATGATCGGTAATATGCGTAGTGCTGAGTGGATGGCCGAACAGATCGATCAAGGTTTGCAGCGGCGCAAACGTTGGATATTGCCGGACCCTATCTCACGCTTTGGCAGTTTACTGTGGCGTATTGCACCAGCTTTATACTTGCGTCAGGTGCGTAAACGTTTTGGAAATGAGTTGCGGTAGACTACGTTAAGTGAGAACCTAGAAGAGAGGCTAGCGGTTCATGCAAATTATCGATAGTGCTATGCTAAAAATACTATGCTGAAGAGCGCTATATTTGAAGGTGCTTTATTAGAAAACACTATGTTAAAAAAATCTATGTTAAAAGACTCTGTATTAGAAGGTGCTTTATTAGAAAATACTATGCTAGAAACAATAATCTAGCATAGTATTTTAACTCATAGCGTTTTAGCTTTACTAACTAGTTCAATATCACCTAGTTCAGTATTACCTTACTGAGCATTACCTTTCTCGGTACTAATGATTTCTAATTGGTTTACCAAGCTCTATGGTCTCTTCAGTCTCAATGACGGTAGGATTTTTCGCTTCCTGACGCTTATCCCACCAAGCGAAGATATTGGCCAATATAGAGCCAGAAACAGAATGCCAAATACAAGCGACGGCGGCAGCGATGGCGGACTCTGCATTGCCAGGGAAAAACTTAGTGCTTAAGCCCGTGGCCAACCCTGCATTTTGTACACCAACCTCGATAGATATGGTGCGTTTTTTGGGTTTGCTCATACCAAATAAGGCCCCTGAGTAGTAACCCAATATATAGCCGACAATATTGTGTACTGCAATGGCCAAGATAACGACTAGCCCTGACTGCAAGAACTGATCGCCAAATACAGCGGCAACGCCACCGACGATAGCGGCAAAGGCCAATACAGCCACGCCTGGCATCACTGCACGTACATCATTAAACCAGTGTTTGTTTTGAAATAGTATGTTTAACATAGAGCCGATAGCGACTGGCAACAATGTCACTAATAGCATAAAGCGGAACATACCTCAGCCATCCATCTCTACAGATTGACCGACCAAATAATTGAGCCAAAGTGGCGTCACTAACGGTGCAATGATGGTTGATACGGTGGTCATACCTACCGAAAACGCCACATCACCTTTGGCAAGGTAGCTCATAATGTTTGAAGACACACCACCAGGACAAGTACCAACCAATACTAGACCCAGTGTCAACCCAGGCGATAAATCAAACAATCTAGCCACGCTAATCGCTAATATCGGCATAATGGTATATTGGATAATTGAACCGATAAAAATATCAAGCGGGCGCTGGGCCAACACCTTATAGTCTTCTTTACCTAGTGTCATACCCATTGCGAGCATAATGACACCCAGAACGATGACTTGGGTATCACCTGTCACCCAAGAAAAAGTCGCAGGCTCTATAAATGTCACTGCGGCCGCTAAAATAATAACCAATGCCGTAAATCGACTTAACTGCTGACTTATCATCCTCAAAAACTGCATTTCTCAAATCCTTCTAAGTCCGGAAAATAGTCAAGTATAAGTTCAAAACCACTGTATTTCCAATGGGTTTAGGCAGTTTTTAGCCAACAATAAGTTGCTATTATGACAACTTTAACTATGATTATATTGCCAAAGTTTTTTGAAATTTTTATTCAATAGCCAAACGAGGTACTAGGTGTTGCAAACTCCATCAAATTTAAATCGATTCAAACACCTAGTTCTTGCGTTATCGATATTTTATTTGCTTTATAATTTGACGACTGTTTATAGCGTATCTTTATATACACTCTACCCATCGCAAATTCATAATCTAGCCACGCCATTTGATAGCATGATTCCTTTCATTCCCGCTATGATTGTTCCTTATAGCTGGTCGTTGGTTTTATTTGTTATTAGCTTTTTTTTAGTACGTACGTCTATACAGTTATCTTTACTGTCCTATCGTCTAATTCTGACGACCAGTGTTGCCTGTTTAATTTTCTATTTTTATCCCGCTCGTTTCTCATTCAGTCGGCCAATACCTGATGATTGGACGCAATTTGGCTATCAGTTTTTACAGTTGGTGGACAAGCCATTTAATCAGCTACCATCGTTGCATGTCAGTTATGCCATGTTGCTTGGCGTATCATTATGGGATGTTGTAGCGTCTAAAAAGAGATGGAGTTCAATGCTTTATCGGTTATTACTGGTGGGCATATGTACATTGGTTGCACTGTCGACAGTGTTGACGTATCAACATCATTTGTTAGATATATTCGGCGGAGCAGTATTGGCAGTGTTGGTGTTTATACTCTCAAATCGAATCCGAAATGCACTGGTAATCAAGCATCTGACACTGGGAGTAATAGGATTCTTATTGATAGCAATGGCAGGGTTTTACTTTGCTAATATGAGTATGATAGCGTCTGAAATTGTAGAAGATTTAGCCATTATTATTGCTTCATATTGGTTGATCAGTTTTACGATGTTGGCTTGTGCCTATCAACAGGTCAAGCCAATACGGGATATACGCTGGTTTCAAAAATCCAGTAGCGGACGACTGACCTTACATACTTGGATTAAGTTTGCGCCAATCATTATTATTTATAATGGCATGTCACTTTTAGGGCAGTGGTATTTTAAAGTTTTCTCCAAAAATCAAAAGTATCCACTCACGCCGTATGCTATTAATGACAAGGTCAAAGTTGTTGCTTCACCTCGATTGATGCAGACGGATCTAAGTAGTCATTTAACGAATTGGTTGTTTGGCTCCAGTTCATTAGAATTGCCGAGTTTGTCAGAAAGCAATTGGCCTGCAGTTTGCCATCAGATTATCGTTGTTGATTTGGCCGCTGAGATATCTAGCCACACCCATAATCTTGAAATAGCCGCTCACGGTAGCATGAATGCGATTGTTCATTATTTATATTTGCCTTTGTTGGATTTGCAGCCATTAAATGACGTATTGCTCCAAGACTATATTGATCTATTTCAACAAATTGATGCGTTGATACAATCGGCAGAGATACAAGCGATAACCGCTAATAATGAGAGTTGGGTAGAGGGTAGTCAGGTAGAAGATAATCAGGTAAAAGATAGCTTCATCACGCTTATCAATTTTCATTGCGTAATGGGTCTGTCGCGTAGCATCGGTGTACAGGTTCTATATTTATTATATTGTGGTACGCTAACTGTCTATAACTATCAATCGTGGATTGAGCAGCATTATCCGCACGCGCACCTGAAAGATGCTTATTTGCCAAAGTCATTAGTAGAAACTATGGCCAATTATAAGTCTGTCACCTATTAAACAGCGCCTTAATAACTATCGATGTCAGTAGATTTGCGTCTGCTAATTTTGCTTTGTACCTATTGCTTAATTCCTATTCAACTATGGAGGAATCTATGAACACCTCGTTGCCTCGCTTGTACTCTTTTCGTCGCTGTCCCTATGCTATGCGCGCTCGTCTCGGTCTAATATTCGCCGAGTTGCCAGTAGAGCTACGAGAAATCACGTTAAAGAATAAGCCAGAGCAGATGCTAGCGATTAGTCCAAAAGGCACGGTGCCAGTTTTACAGTTAGCGGATGGGACCGTCATTGAAGAGAGTGCAGAGATCATGATGTGGGCGCTTGAGCAAAACGATCCTCAGGGACTGCTAGATAGAAACGTTGTATCTCAAGCTAATGCACTGATAGCACAAAACGACAATGAGTTTAAGCAGTGGCTCGATCGCTACAAATATGCCGATCGTCACCCTGAGATGACTCAAATAGAATATCGACAAAAAGGTGAAATTTTTCTGCAGGATTTAGAAGCGTTATTGACTAAGAATACCTATCTACTAGGCAATAGCGTGACCGTTGCTGATATCGGTATCATGCCGTTCGTTCGTCAATTTGCCCATGTAGATCGTGATGTCTTTTATGAATTGCATTATCCCAAGCTACAGCTGTGGCTACAACATTGGTTGGAACACCCGTTATTTGTACAAGCCATGACTAAGTTTCAGCCATGGCAGGAGGGCGATGAGGTAGTGATGTTCCCTGCTTAATATAGCGGGTTCTGTATAAGCTGTATACGGTATCAGTCTTACTTGATCTATCTTGATTTCACAACGACCACTTTTTGTGTTGGATGTTTATCTTTAACGACGATTACTTTTTTGGCTTTAGGTTTCGCTTTCGCTATGACAACTTGCTTGGCCTTAGGTTTTGCTTTAACCACGACCACTTGTTTCGCTTTGGGCTTTGCCTTCACGACGACCGCTTGTTTTGTTTGATGTTTGTCTTTGACCACGACAACTTGTTGGGCCGCATTCGCTGGACCGATCATAGCAAAGCAAGTAGATACGGCCAATAGTGAGCTAATAGCGATTTTTTTCATGTTGAAGTTTTTCATAGTAAGTTCCTTTTAGGCTAATTATAAGTAAGCGTGTTTATTGAATGGTTGAAGGTATCTGAATTGAACGTCGTTCTATTGAATAAGTAGATAATAGCGAGTTATAGCGTTACGTACTTTTATGAAAGTTAAAGAAAGGTGACTTTTTCTAGCCGATACTGAACCATTAATACAATCTTAGGAGTTTTTTGCTAAGGGTCGGAAGACTAGCAACACTCTAGAGATGATACTTACTCAACTTCATCTGAAGTCATAGCTATAAAATGAGAGGAATAGTAGTTTTTGCGTGGACTCGAAAGGGTCTAAACGACTAAAAGTGATGAGATATAAAAAGGAGCGACTTAAGATAAGTCGCCCCCTTTTTTAGTAGGTATATTAGATGCATTAGTGATTAAAAAAGTTTAGTCATTTTTCAATGAACTAGACTGTTATCAATTCAATATTCATCAAGATCATTGGCTAAAGTAAATAGTGCTCCCCATTTCATAGTGGCTTTCACGATTTACTCTCCTAAATGATTAATAAATGAGTAATGTCGTTTAAACCTTACAAGCCGCACTAGCTTCTTTGGCTTTTTCATAGACAGCTTGAGGGTCTAGACCTAATGCTGCGACATCGTTTAGGTACTTTTTAGTACCCGCTTCTAATGGACCTTTCCATTGTGGGTCGTTTAAAGGATCGGAGATGTCGATCATGGTGTCGCCTTTTGCTTTGGTTTCAGCTATATATTTGCATCTCCAGCATCGAACACGAGGCGACCGCCAGACTCTGCTTCGACCTTAAAGATCCTTGGCCTGATCCGAACAGGTGAGTGCCAAGATGACTTAGTTCCTAAAAAATATGGTGGTATCCTTAATATAGCGAGCAGGTAGCGCCTCAGTCCAATAAAGCAATAATGCAATACAAACAGAGTGTCGCATAAACACTAAAACCTAAGGCTACTTTCAATACGGAGTTCAAATGTCAGAGTACTTTGCCAAAATCAATTGGGTTAGAGACAGCCAAGAAAGCTATATTGATAATAAATATAGCCGAGAGCACAAATGGGTTTTTGATGGGGGTGTCATCGTGCAAGCCTCGTCTTCTCCTCACGTTGTTCCGGTGCCTTATTCTGTTGAGGAAAATGTAGATCCTGAAGAAGCTTTTGTTGCCTCTCTTTCAAGCTGTCATATGCTATTCTTTTTATCTATTGCCGCAAAAAGAAAATATGTGATTGATTCATACATAGACAATGCGGTAGGCACTATGGAAAAAGACAGCGATGGTAAAATCTCAATGACTAAAGTGATATTAAAACCGCAGGTTACATTTTCGGGTGATAAGCAGCCGACCATAGAGCAGCTGGAAAAAATGCATCATCAAGCGCATGAGCAATGCTTTATCGCTAACTCGGTGAAAACTGAGGTGATTACGGAGATTGTGGTTTGATAAAGTGTCAAATAAGGACGAAAAAACAGTTGGTTTTCCCTTTTTTGTTAATTTTAGCCAACCATTTTTCGCCTCTTAGTGAGACGTTAGATTATTCTCATTCCAAAATGGTATTCGCGTAATGAAAAAATTAATTGGTCAAGTTATTGCCCTTACCAAGAACATTCTCCTAAATGAACCTGAAGATAAAAAGCTTGGTATGGAACAGTTTTCCGCAGGGAGAACCGATCCATTTAGTTTTGGTGGGTTTGGTATTGAGTGGTGGTATACAGAAGCAGCCTATAAACTTGTAGAAAATATATCCTTTATGATTATCACTGAATATCCTTCATTTTCTGACTGTGATCATAAATCTATTCAAACTAGCGTACGAAGTACTTTACGTGAAATATGTGTGGATAAGCATGTTTTTAATAGTGATGATGTCTGTTTTGGCAGAAAGAAAACACTATTTGAATGTCGTTCAGTTTCTAATACTGAATACTTTGCAAAGTACTTATTAGAAAAAATAATAAAAAATGTCAAATCCTCTATTACAGATTGGTGTGTTATATACACCGCACCAAGAATATCGGGAGACACATTTTTCATTGAGTCAGAAAGAATCCATGTCATACATAAATCTGATAAAAGTTATTGGAGTAGACTATCTGATATTGGATATGTAACCAATGATATAAACCCTGAAACTGGCAATTATAAAGATAGAGAGACAACTCAATTTAGTCGCTTAAGCTATGAGTATTTATTTATAACTGAGTCAAGAGGCACACTAAGTGGTAGTAGATTTTCATCATCATTAAAACTCAGAAAGTTATTTTCTGTCATTTACGCTGTATCCACTAAAAATAGACTTCACAAAGTAATGGCAAGAGCTTACTCGCATTCAATGCAAATTCCGCATAAAGACTCAAATATTAATATGTTTACAACCTCTGAAATAGGTAAACTCTTACCATACTATTTAGAGGAAAAGGTATTAAACGCTGAGGACATAAATAAAATTAAAGCATGGTATGAGCTGGAAGCTAGGTTACCAAAAGAACAGAGAGATCGAATTAATAAATGCGCACATTTTATTAACAAAGGTATGAATTCAAAAGATATCGAGTCATATATTCAATATTTTGTAGCTCTTGATGCGCTTTATGGGAACAGAGGATCTGTTGAAAAATCTATTGTGAATGGTGTATCAGAACTCCCGCAAAATAATGGTTGGAAAGAAAAAATTACGTGGCTATTCGACTTGCGAAATGAGCTGGTACATGGAGAAAGTCGGTTTATTGAAGAGTGGCCTGATTATATGCGATATTACAAGCACTTCAACTCTGAGCCTGCTTTAGATATAGAGCAACTTGCATTTTTGGCATTATCCAGTATGCCGTCAATATTTACAGAGTCTAACAAGTTGCTCAATAAAGAAAAATAACTGTTGGCCATCGACTTGTAATTTTAGCCAATCATTATTTTTCTTCCTAGCAAGGCGTTACCACAGCCCACTTTTGGCACTAAGCCAACCGTCAATACTTAAATAGTATGAATCTTTACTTTTATTTTAATCTTACAAAACAGCATAACCTCGCGTTTTAACAACTTATAAGCTGAAAAGTACTCGCTAAAGACCCTATTCATAACATTAAAGCTCAATCGGTCACAACCAATTGAGCCAGTATTACCTATACAACTACTCTATCGGAGACGGCTTGCCATGTGGGCTTGAGCGCAGATATTGTTTAGGCGCTTTGACGGTTGCGCCAAGCTCTGCCGCCGCGTGCCACGGCCAGTGCGGGTCATACAGGATACCGCGTGCCAATGCGACCGCGTCCGCTTGCTGTTCAACAATAATGCCTTCCGCTTGCTCGGCTTCAGTTATTAAGCCCACTGCGATGACGGGTATATCTACGGCTTCTTTTATGGCGGTTGCGAAAGGCACTTGGAAGTTAGGCTCTACAGGGATCTGTTGGTCTGGGCTAAGTCCTGCGGTGCTCACATGGATATAATCACAGCCTAATACCTCCAATGCTTTAGCCAGCTCAATCGTTTGGTTGAGGTCCCAGCCGCCTTCAACCCAATCGGTTGCAGACACACGCACACCCACTGGCTTATTGTTTGAAAACTCAGTCCGAACCGCTGTAAACACCTCAAGTAACAAGCGCATTCTGTTCTCAAGGTTGCCGCCGTATTGATCATCACGGTTATTAGAAAGTGGCGATAAAAACTGATGTAATAGATAACCGTGCGCCCCATGAAGTTCAATCAAATCAAGGCCCAACGCATCTGCACGTTTTGCCGCATTCACAAAATCACTTACTAGCGCATCAATGTCATTTTGCTCCATTGCTGTGGGTACAGTCGAGTTTTCGTCATAGGCAAGCGCCGACGGTGCGAACGTTTGCCAGCCATTTAATTGATCAGGGGCAATCGAACCGCCGCCGTCCCATGGTTTTTTAGTTGACGCTTTACGCCCAGCATGGGCAAGTTGTACGCCTATTGGCATAGGACTGTACTGTCTGATTGCTGTTAGCGTTTTATCCAGTGCCGCTTGCGTCCTGTCATCCCATAAACCTAAATCAGCATAGCTGATACGTCCTTGTGGATTGACTGCAGTCGCTTCTAAAATAAGTAGTCCTGCGCCGCTCAAACTCATTTGGCCCAAATGGATCGTATGCCAATTACTTGCCGCGCCATCATTGGCAGAGTACTGACACATGGGTGCGATGATAATACGGTTATCTAATGTGAGTTGCCCAAGTTTCAAAGGCGAAAAAAGCTGGCTCATGGTGAATCCTTAAAAAACACGGCTAAAGGCACTGAAAATAAAATGCCAAAACGATATGAATGACTTATATGACTATCGCTTGAATAGTTGGTGGAGATGAATCGTTATTTTCATGGGGCACACTTAAGTGATGCTAGCTAATATATAGATTACTCTCAATCATATTTTTCATATGTAGCAGGCGAGGGGCAATATCTTCTTCTAGTTTGGTGCGACTAAGGATAAAACTTGGTGCGCCGCAGTTAAAAGTGAGCAAGCCTTCCGTCGGGTGCATCAGCGCAATGGCTACCGCATTGACATCCTTTTGCCATTCACTAATTGAAAAACAATAACCGTAGTCTTCATAGTCTTGAAAGGCTTTATCTAATCCTCGTCTAATCTTTAGCCAATCATCCTTATACTTACTACGAATCGCATTAAGAATAAACTCTTGCTCAGCAGGTGGCATACTTGCCAAGCAGGCTCTACCCATCGAACTTAAATGAATAGGCAGATAAGAGCCGACATTGCGCTGCATAGTCGTGGTCCCTTGGCCTTGAACAACGTTAAGATACACCATCATTAGTCGATCACGAGTAGCCATGGCAACGGCACTATTGGCATAGTCTGCCAACTCTTCCATATAAGGAGTCGCAAGGTTGTTGATAGAGATATTAGTCATCATGGTATAACCAAAACTTAGTACCCCTGTTGAGAGCTGGTACTTACTGCTATTGGTCGATTGTTTTAAATATCCTAATTTGACCAACGTATAGGTCAGACGAGTGATGGTGCCTTTAGGAAGTCCTGTCAGCTGACTTAAGTCTTGGTTACCTAGATAAGGCCGCTGCGGGGTAAAACAACGCAGCAGCTCTAACCCTCGAGCCAACGCTGTGACAAACTGTCTGTCGTTTTTATCTCTCATCTCTGCAATGGGTTCTAACAATTCAATATGCATCTCATTGTTAGCGTCTTCATCGGTAAGGGTATCATTAGTCATATGTCGTCTATTATCCCCAATCAAATTCATACAAGCGTTATAAAATCACAAAACATTATTATTCATAGCATTCTGTGAGCTAATATCAGCCCACAGTTACCCACTGTCTCTTTGATTATATTATATCAATTTACTTTCACATTCTCAGCATAGCATAATGGGAAACTATTGTTTCGCTATGCGGTATGAACGGTAGCGTTATACGTTATAAGAGGTATGGTTAGGCTTGTTGTGGATCGTATTGCTTTTCTTTAATGAACAAAGTAGGGATAAGACCACATAAGAAGTATGCACCTGCCATAAGTAATAAACCTGCGCCGATAGAGTTATGCATGGCCATATAACCAATGGCAACAGGAGCAATCACAGAGCCAAGCCGTCCAATATTAAATGCACCACCAATCGCAGTACCTCGGATAGCAGTAGGGAAACTTTCGGTTAGATAGGTGGCATTGATGGCATAGGGGATACCATATAAGAAACCAAAGGTGATCATTAACCAACCGATATTTTCTGGAGTATGCATATACACTAGAATAGGAATAAACAATGCAGTGCCCATCGTACCAAAGGCAAATACTATCTTACGCCCGATTTTATCAGCCATGAATCCAGCCACGACTTTGGCAAACATCATGGTTAGATACGTTCCCGCCATGTACAATGCCATTTCTTTGAATTTGATACCCAATTCAGTTTCTAGATAAGAAGGTAGCCAGTTACTGACACCAAAATAGCCGAATAACAAAAGTCCTGAGCTCATTGACCATAAAATAAACATGATACGGTGTTTTGGATTTTCCATTATCGCTTTGTATGGGTTCTCTGCTTTTTTGAGAGTATCTAGTGCGCCGCTCAGTTTTAGTGCTCGAGCGTCTTTCCAAGACTGGGGTTCAGGTACCAAAAAGTACATTGATACTGCCAAAAGTATCGGCAAAAACGTCAGTAGATATAGAGTACGCCAACCATAGCTAGGGATAATCCAAGCGGATACACTGGTGATAACCAATGAGCCTAAAGTAAATCCAGTCATTAATGCAGCAAGTACAGTGGTTCGATGCTTGGTAGGTACCATCTCTGACATAAGCGTATTGGTAGCGATATAAAGACTACCCAGCCCCAAGCAGGCAATAACCCGTAGCGTGACAAACTGCTCATAGCTCTGCACCAATCCACTAAAACCAGACAGTATAGAGAACATGCCCGTCGCAATGACGATAACACGTACTCGGCCAAAGCGATCGCAAGCCCAGCCACCAAAAAACCCACCGATTGCCATACCAAATAACGACCAACTGCCTAAAGCGCCAGCTTGTACATTAGTCAGTGCAAACTCTAGTTTTAGACTGGATAAGGTAAAGGCAAGAATACCGATATCAGCCCCATCACATAATAAAACTAAAAAACAAAAAACAAAGGCCAGTTTCCAAGGTTGTTTTTGGGTGGAGCTCATACTTGGATCTGCAGTTATAGCGACACTTTTCACAATTTATATCCTTAACGTTGTGAGAATGAAAAACTAATTTGATGCGTAGTGGTAAAAATAGAGGGGAACGGTATCAGCATCCTAGCAAATACCGCCGTGCATTTTGGTGGATGAAAAAGTGGTAGGGATTACTCGCTGGCTTCTTTAATCATATTGCGGGCAATGATGACTTGCTGAATTTGTGTGGTACCTTCGTACAAACGATATAGACGTACATCACGATAAAAACGTTCAATACCGTAGTCTGCGATATAACCGGCACCGCCATGGATTTGTACCGCTCTATCAGCAACACGGCCACACATCTCAGTGGCAAACATTTTGGCGCATGAGGATTCGGTAACGACGTCTTTGCCTTCGTCACGCAGACGTGCAGCGTCTAACACCATGGATTTGGCAGCATAGATTTCTGCTTTTGAGTCAGCGAGCATGCCTTGGATAAGCTGAAAACTAGCAATCGGTTGACCGAATTGCTTACGCTCTACGGCATAGTTGAGTGCATCATTCAGCATGCGAGTGGCGGCTCCAGTACTGGCTGCTGCAATATGCAAGCGCCCTTTATCAAGAACTTTCATAGCCGTTTTAAAGCCAACACCCTCAACACCGCCGATGAGTGCATCCGCTGGTACGACGCAATTATCAAAGATCACATCACAGGTGTGCGCGCCTTTTTGCCCCATTTTTTTATCAATTTTTCCCAAAGTAATGCCAGGCGTGTCACTCTCCACAATAAATGCTGAAATACCGCCAGAGCGTTTGTTTTGTGGATCGGTGCGTGCCATGACAGTGAATACGCCAGCCTGCGGGGCGTTGGTGATATAACGTTTGGTACCATTGATGATATATGTATCACCATCCTTAACAGCCGTCGTTTTCAATGATGCGGCATCTGATCCTGACTCCGGCTCGGTCAAACAGAACGAACCGATGATTTCACCACTGGCCAACCGAGGTAGATACTTCTGCTTTTGTGCTTCAGTACCATCAATGACTAGGCCAGATGAGCCAATACCATTATTTGTCCCTATTAATGAGCGAAACGCAGGGGAGGTGCGTCCTAATTCAAATGCCAGTGTGACTTCTTCTTCCATAGTGACCCCAAGTCCGCCGTACTCTTCGGGTATGGTCAGTCCAAAAAGCCCTAATTCTCGCATTTGCTCAATGATCTCTTCTGGAAGGCGGTCATTTTCGGCAACCCAATGTTCCATAGGGATAAGTTGATCGTTAACGAAGTTACGAATGGTTTGGGTGATGTGGTCGAGGGTCTCTTTATCTCTAATCATATGAATCTTCCTTGTTTGATTGATGCCTGATATCAGTATCGGCTCTGTGACTGTATTAAATAATGTGACGTCCTTGGATAAACAGCATAATCGATGAATTATTAAATTACAATAGTTTTGGTTTAAAAAACCGCATTGCGGTATTTATATAATTGAATATAGTGTTTTATTTTAAATTTATTCTAATTTATCAATTTTTTATGCTTCACAAACCAAAATAAACAGTATATATTGATATTAAATACCGCATAGCGATATTTAATATACAAAATGAATGCTTTGTTAAGGTGTTTATACTTTATGCAAGAATGATGTTTAAGGAGTCGATCATGGAAGAGCCGCTCATTATTTGTGAGAAAAGAGGAGAGGGTGTGAGTGTCGTTAGACTTAATCGCCCTAAAGTGCGCAATGCACTAAACAGCGAGCTACGCCAACAAATGGCAGATCTGTTCATTCAACTAAATGATGACCCACAAACCAAAGCGATCGTCCTTACTGGCGGTGACAAGGTATTTGCCGCTGGTGCGGATATCAACGATTTTTTGACTACAAGTACAGTGGATATGTACCTGCGTCATAGTGAACGCTATTGGAATGCCATTACTAACTGCCAAAAACCCATTATTGCTGCCGTCAATGGTTATGCTCTGGGCGGTGGCTGCGAGCTAGCGATGCATGCTGACATCATCATCGCAGGCAAGTCTGCCAAATTTGGTCAACCCGAAATCAAGATAGGACTCATGCCAGGTGCTGGTGGAACGCAGCGTTTGTTTCGCGCGATTGGCAAACATAAGGCCATGAAGATGGTACTAACGGGCGATATGATCAGCGCTGATGAGGCGAACACAATGGGGCTGGTATCTGAAGTCGTTAAAGATGAGGCTACTATCACACGCGCCATTGAGATTGCTAAGCAGCTATCACATTACTCTCCCATTGCCTTAGCGCAAATCAAAGAAGTCGCAAATCTAGGTGTTGATATGCCTTTAGAAGGTGCGTTGGCTTTAGAGCGTAAGGCTTTCCAGATTTTGTTCAATACTCACGACCAAAAAGAAGGCGCTAAAGCCTTCCTAGAAAAGCGTCCTGCAGAGTACAAAGGGCATTAATCCCTAGCCGCGTTAATTCATAAGCATGTGAATTCATAAGCACGTGAATTCAAAGCCACATTGTGATCGCTTTTGAAGCAAGTTATCACCTTTGAACCGAAATTTCATAGCAAACTATGTAGAGAGTTATTATGACTGTGAACACAATTGCCATTATCGGCACTGGTACTATGGGCATAGGTATTGCTCAAATTGCTGCTCAAGCTGGTATCCAAGTACTGTTATATGACGCCAAATCAGGCGCTGCTGAACAAGGACGACAATCCTTGCAAAGTACCCTCGAAAAACTCACTGCTAAAGGCAAGTTTACCGATGAGCAGCTAAAAGATACTTTAAGTAATTTGACGGTGCTACAAGAGCTTAGCCAAATTGCGACTGCTGAGATAGTGGTTGAAGCTATTATCGAAAATCTAGACATCAAAAAACAGCTTTTTGCCCAGTTAGAAGGTGTGGTCACTGCCGATACTATTTTGGCGACCAATACCTCCTCCTTATCAGTGACCGCCATTGCTGCTAACTGTGATTATCCAGAGCGCGTGGCAGGATTTCACTTCTTTAATCCAGTCCCTTTAATGAAAATTGTAGAGGTCATTCCAGGTCTGTCTACTCAGCAATCAGTGATTGACGTTCTCTCCGATATGGCCAAACGTATGGGTCATCTAGGTGTGGTAGCAAAAGACACACCGGGTTTTATCGTCAATCATGGCGGTAGAGCGTACGGCACAGAAGCGTTAAAAATACTAGGTGAAGGGGTAACAACGTTTGAGAGTATTGACCGAATTTTGCGTGAAGGCGCAGGATTTCGCATGGGGCCGTTTGAGCTATTAGACCTCACTGGTATCGATGTATCGCACCCCGTGATGGAGTCGATTTACAATCAGTTCTATCACGAAGCGCGTTATCGCCCGCATCCACTGACCCGTCAAATGCTAGTAGGTAAAAAGCTTGGTCGTAAGGTTGGTGAAGGGTTTTATCACTATGAAAACGGTCAGAAGTTGTCAGCAGCTACTGCTCAAGATCAGTCGTCCGAAGCACTCATATCTGATGCCGTTATTAGCTCAGTTTGGGTTGGTGCTGATCTGGCAGAAGACAAAAATCAACTGGTCGATTACCTAAAGTCTCAGGGTATCACTATCGATGACAACGAAAAGCCAAACCCTGATAGTTTGGTGCTGCTCGCACCCTATGGCGAAGATACGACCAATGCTGCCATTCGTTATCAAGTTGATCCTAAACAAGCCATTGCCATTGATATGCTCACTGGACTAGCAAAGCATCATACTTTGATGCCAAGTCTCGTCACGCAGGAAAGATTTGTCGCACAAGCTTATGCATTATTCAGTAGGGGCTTGGATGACAGTGAGGCAACCAAACAGTCTATAGTCGGTGCCACGCTAATTGCCGAAAGCGTGGGCTTTGTGGCACAACGTGTGGTCGCTATGGTGATTAATCTCGGTTGTGACATTGCCATGCAAGGGATTGCTTCACCTGAGGACATCGATAACGCCGTCAAGCTTGGGCTAGGTTATCCATATGGTCCTATCTCTTGGGGCGATCATCTTGGCGCCTCGCGTGTGCTGCTTATTTTAGAGCGCATCTACGGGCTGACAGGTGACCCACGTTATCGTCCAAGCCCTTGGCTGCAACGCCGTGCCAAGCTTGACATGTCATTGTTTACTCAGCAAAACACTTACTAATTTGAACGACAAGATATGGTTATTAAACCATAAAACCATTATTTAGAGTTAAAAAATACGACAAGGAAACGTTATGTTAGATGCTTATATTTATGACGGATTAAGAAGCCCATTTGGTCGCTATGTTGGCGCATTAGCAACCGTACGTGCTGATGATTTGGTTGCTACCGTGATGAAAGCATTGGTCGAAAAACACCAACTATCTGCTGATATCTTTGATGAAGTGTTGCTAGGTAGTGCCAACCAAGCAGGCGAGGACTCTCGCAATATCGCGCGTAACGCTGCTCTGCTAGCAGGGTTGGATGTAACAACTCCAGGTCAGACAGTAAACCGTCTATGTGCATCAGGTCTGTCTACTGTTGTCGATGCTGCTCGCAATATTACGTGCAATGAAGGGGATATTATTTTAGCAGGTGGGGTCGAGTCGATGACGCGTGCGCCGTTTGTATTTGCCAAGACAGAACAGCCTTTTAGCCGTGACTTTAAAGTTTTTGATACCACCATTGGTAGCCGTTTTCCCAACCCAAAAATCATTGAGCAGTTCGGCAGTGATACCATGCCGCAGACGGGCGATAATGTCGCGCAGAAGTATGGTATTACGCGCGAGGAAGCCGATAAATTTGCAGCCGCATCGCAAGCCAAGTACCAAGCCGCCAAGCAAGCAGGGTTTTTTGACGATGAGATAACACCTATCACTGTATCCCAAGGTAAGAAATTGCCTGCAAAAGTAGTCATAGATGATGAGCATCCGCGTGCCAGCTCTAATATTGAAGCACTACAAAAGCTCAAACCGTTAAACAAAGATGGAATCGTCACCGCAGGTAATGCTTCTGGCATCAATGATGGTGCTGCCGCGCTCATCATTGGTTCAAAGCAAGCAGAGAAAAAGCTAGGCTTTAAACCGATTGCCAAGATCTTATCATCAGGTGCAATGGGTGTTGAACCCAATATCATGGGCGTGGGTCCTGTTGAAGCGATTAAGCTAGCACTAAAGCGTGCGGATCTGACCCTTGAGGACATGTCTGTCATTGAGATCAATGAAGCTTTTGCCTCACAGGTACTGGGTTGTCTAAAAGGGTTAGATATTGATTTTGATGATAAGCGTGTCAATCCCAATGGTGGGGCCATCGCTGTCGGTCATCCGCTTGGCGCATCAGGTGCCAGAATCGCCTTGAGTACTGCTCGAGAGCTACAGCGTACGGGCGGCAAATATGCAGTGGTTAGCTTGTGTATTGGCATTGGGCAAGGGCTTGCCATGGTGATAGAACGCGTCTAAGACTCAAAAGCACGCTCGCCCCATTATTGATTATAGTTGATTCAGTTTAAAAGAGACACAAGGCAACCGAGCGCAGATGTAACTGTGATACTTCAAGTGAGGGTAATGCTGTCACTCTTTTATAGAGAATTGACTATATCAAGGACAATTTATTATCAAGGAAGATACCATGACAACCATACTCAACGAACACGATAACTACCATCAAGCCGAAGAAGCGTATGGGTTTCCGTTAATTATCAAACAGCTACTAAACCGCGCCAAGATTGCTTCCACCAACCAAACCATTAGCTATGCCGACAAAGTCACTTATACCTATGCTGAGTTTTTTAAACGTATTAATCGCTTGGCTAATGTATTAAAAAATATGGGCTTGCAGGCAGGTGATGTGGTCGCGGTCATGGATTGGGACAGTCATCGTTACCTTGAAGCATACTTTGCAGTACCAATGTCGGGCATGATTTTGCAAACCGTTAATGTGCGTCTGTCTGAAGAAAAAGTGCTATATACCGTCAACCATGCTGCGCCAAAAGCCTTATTGTTGAATGCTGAATTTGCGCCGATGATTAAAGACTATCGTGACGATGCGCCTTCTATCGAGCATGTAATGTGGGCTGATGATGCAGAGGATGATAAAGCTGAGCTGCCAGACTATGTCGATGGCGAATATGAGGCACTGTTGGCTGCTGCTAATGATGAGTTTGACTTCCCAGATTTTGATGAAAACACTATTGCTACGACATTCTATACCAGTGGTACGACAGGCGATCCAAAAGGGGTTTTCTTCACTCATCGTCAGATCGTACTACAGACGATGGCAAGCACTTTGGCGTCAGCCCTCAATGCCGAAGGTCAAGGCGCGCGCTACAACGATGTCTATATGCCAATGACTCCTTTGTTTCATGTACATGCGTGGTGCTGGCCGTATGGCGCAACCATGATAGGACTCAAGCAAGTATATCCCGGGAGATATCTGGCACCAAAATTGGTCGACTTGATCGAGCAGCACAAAGTCACGCTATCACATGGTGTCCCAGCAATACTACAGATGCTTCTCAAAGAAATGGCAGAGCGCGGCCGTAAATTCGAAGATCTTAAACTGTTACTAGGTGGTTCAAAGCTAAACGAAGGCTTAGCCAAAGCAGCTATTGAGTGCGGTATCGAGTTTATGTCAGGGTTTGGAATGTCAGAGTCTTGCCCTGTATTGTCTCGAGCAGTATTCGATGACAAAACAGAGTCAATGACGCTAGAGGATAATCTGAATTATCGTTGTCTGTCAGGTTCACCCATTATGCTAGTTTCGATGGAAATCTGGGATGAAAATGGTAAACCACAACCCATGGATGGCAAATCGACAGGCGAGCTTGTGATACGCGCGCCTTGGTTGACCCAAAGCTATTTTAAAAATCCTGACGCAGGTAATGAGTTATGGAAGGGCGGCTGGATGCATACTCAAGACATCGCCTGCATGACCGCTGATGGTACGCTAAGCATTACAGACAGGCTCAAAGATGTCATTAAATCTGGCGGCGAATGGGTGTCCTCGCTTGAAGTCGAAACCATTTTGTCCTTTCATCCGAGTGTGGCTGATATCGCGGTGATTGGTGTGCCAGATGAGCGTTGGGGCGAGCGTCCCTTGGCATTGATCGTGCTAAAACCAGACCATGTCGATACAAAAATGGAAGATATTTTGGCATTGGGTCATCAAGCAGTAGAGAGAGGCCATTTGCCAAAATACGGTGTGCCAAATGAAGTGAGGTTTTTGCCAGACATGCCAAAAACCAGTGTTGGTAAACTCGATAAAAAACGCATGCGTTCGATGTATTCAGAAAATCTCATCTAGTCAAACAATCCGGTCAACATCAAATCGACTCTGACAAAAGTAAGAACTTGTATAAACCCTAGCTTTTGACTAAATGCTAGGAATGGGGAAGGTGTGTGAGTCACGAGTACCCTGAGTCACACTCATTATCTATATAACAAAACCTGTCTAATAAAAAGAGAGAAACTATGGAAGCTGCGCCTACGTTCCCAGAAATACAAGAGATTGTCGCAAGCGATGATAATCACCCATTGCATGACTTTACAGTTATCTACCCTCAGCAAGTGGAATGGGGTGATATGGACTCCTTTGGTCATGTCAATAATGTGGTTTATTACGAATATGCTCAAAACGCTCGTATCTACTACAACAGGCGGCTTGGTTTATTTAACGAACAGACGTCTTCGGTGATGGCAGCCTCGTCATGTCGATACCTCAAATCGGTTGCTTATCCTGATGAGTTATGGATTGGCGTCAAGGTCAAAAAAATCGGTAATTCAAGTCTGATTCATGAATATACCTATTACAGTACGGTGCAGAAAACAGTCGTTGCAATCGGTGAGTCGGTGTTGGTATATCTCGATAAATTGAGTGGGCAGAAAAAGCCTATCAATGAGTCGCAAAAAGACGCGATTGCTGCTTTGGAGAATATCAAACATCAGCCTAAAACATAATACATCGGTCAAATTCTGATTGGGGTTTTTAATTAGAAAGTACTTATTAAGTAGAATTTAATTTTCATATAAAGGGATTATTTATTTTTATGGATTAAAGAAAACGTAGTAGCAATTGGGATTGATAAGGATATCAACATAAAACAGGGAATAGATGAATGATGCTTTATATAAAAAGGCTATCTGTAGGTTTTGCTACGGTTGTAACATGCTTATCTGCACAAGCAATCGATCTTGTGACAACAAGTGACACGACCTTGAGTATCGGTGGTTACATCAAAGCAGAAGGTGCTTTTAACTCTCCTGATGAAGGCGAGTCGGAATTTAAGGGTAATTTACGCCAGTCTCGTATCAATGTTAAGACGACCAAGTCGGTAGATGATAAAAAACTCACGGGGTTTATCGAAGGTGATTTTTATGGCGATTACGCCAAGGGCGGCTCAAATCTGCGCTTGCGTCATGCCTATGTGCAGGTTGATGATTTGACAGTGGGTAAGACTTGGAACGGTCAGTTTTTGGCAGTGGCGCCTCTTTCTACTGAGCAGCTTGACTTCTGGGGTACTGGCTTGGGCACGGCCTCTGGTGGTGGTTCTTATATTCGTCCAGATTTGACGTTGCACTATACTTATAAGGGGCTGCGTTTTACGGCGCAAGACCCTGTTTATGATAATGCGAGCTTACCTGATATGGTAGTAAGCTACAAAGATAAGATATCTAACTTTGACTATAATGTGGCTGTCACGGCTCGTGATGCTGAGAACGGAGATGGTTCAGATGTGGGTATCGGTGTTTCTTTAGCGGGCAAGCTGACATTGGGTAAAGATTCACTCCATGCCAGTATATACAATGGTAAAGGCATGGGTGCTTATTCTGCCATCTGTGTTGGAGGACCTTTAATTATGAATGGCGGCGTAGACTGTGATGCCGAGGATGGGAAGCTTATCTCGCAAACTGGCTATAGCATAGGATATAAGCATCAATTTACCCAAAAGCTGCGTGGCAACTTGCGTTATGGTGAGGTAAATGTAGACGATGCGGCAGACACTTCTGCTAATGTAAAAAGCGCAAACCTTATCTATGAGTATCTACCAGATCTAGATTTGGGTATTGAGTGGAGAAATCAGGACGTAACGACCTTCCCATGGATGCCAGCAGGTCAGCAAATTGAAATAATGGCAAAATATGATTTTTAAATTAAATAAGTATGAAGTAGTAGACTTTTATTAAGATAAGGCTTTATCCATGCATAATAAGGGTAAAGCTTTGTCTATAAAAATCGCTAATAATGCTAAAGTAGCAATCAAAAATTTAAATTAACTAAGGTTGCTATGTCTAATACAGAGTCCAATACAGAAAAACCAATATTCAAACAGAGTATCTCGCTATCAGAGAATAGTGAATATATATCTAATGATATAAGCACAGCGCGGTCTGCTTTCTTAACGCTACCAGTCGTTACACAGACTGCACTAGAGCAAGCTAAACGAGTTGTTCTAATTGCAAATAATCCTGCTGTGACTACGACGCAGCTTGAGATGTTGTTACAGCCCGATGATATCTTAGTGTTATTTAATCACTTTATTCACGCTGATTTTTTTGCCAGCCATCAGTTAGCTAGTTTGTTACCTAAGTTGCTGTTTTTTCGGCAGATTGGTGATAGTAAGCTACATTTTGGCCTACCGCCCAGAAGTAATCATATATCAGTAATGGAGCAAATGGCAGAGACTGCCCCGCTAGGGATGTTGACGAGCAACCAACCTTATCAGTTTCCAATATTAGCTGATGATCCAAGCCCTAATGACGATCCTATCACTACTCATCGCATCTTAAATATTCCTTCGAGCATGAAAAAACTATTATCAAGCCCTACCTACCACAGTGTGCTATCAGAGCGTCATGAAGTCGTTGCTGACTATCCATGCTTTACCGATATTCATTCATCAGCGCCTTCATCCGGTTTTTTATTGTATCGGCTGATGCTGGCAGCTCGAGCATACTTACACCCTATTCAAAAGACAAAACTACCGTTAGAGATAGTAATGATTGGTTTCAATGACAATGATAAAACTGCTCATTTTTGGCATGGGCATAACTGGGATTTTGAGCGTCAGGAAATGAATCGACCACCTACAGGAGTGACTATTCATCGGTACTAGAATATTGATTAACTAAGTTTTCGTTAGCTAGAAATAGTTAAACATAAGGAGCGTTTGGACAATGAGCGCGCTTTATCTCGTTATCGTTAGGCTCTCGTCGGACGGCTATCAATGATGACTGTTCTTCTGTCCAATCAATCAGATCCATATCGGAAAATTGGGACAGCCATCCTGTCATGGGCCAACATTGCCATTTTTGATAGAAGCAATTAGCATTAACAATGATACTGTTTAAATGATTAAGAGGTGGCCGGTAGACACTATGCTGCTGATGATAAGCGATATCAGCAGTGAGGTAAAAATCAATATCTAATTGGCGTGCTGTAAAAGCAAAATCGGTATCCTCTGCGCCATAACCTGTATATTGGGTGTCGAAACCGCCAATTTTATCAAAAGTCTGTCGCTTGATAGCGAAGCACAGGCTCCAAAATGCACCGTAATCATCAGTCTGTTTGATAGCGGTTTGCTCTGTTTCAGTAGGATATGAATCAGCTTCATCAAAATTATAACGATAAGGGTTATAGACAGACAGCTTATCTAAAATAGAGAAAGGCAGATGATTGATTTTTAATTGTGCATTTTCTTCTACTGATAAAGGTCGCGTTAGATAGCGTGGTTGACCCATCAAAAGCGCATTAGGATATTGCAGAAGCTTCTTATACATTTGCTCAATAAACGTAGGCGCTACGATACAATCAACATCCAAAAAAATCAGCATATCGTGAGTTGCCTGCAACGCTCCAAGATTGCGATTATGTCCGATATCAAACTCTGTAGTTTTAATATCATCACCGTTATTCACAGCTGATTTAACCGTAGTCGGTAATTTCACGATATTTAATGAAAATTCAGCTAACTGATTGGGGTCAGCGTCGTCGTTGACGATAATGACTTCGGCTGGCTTTACACTACTGTTTTCTAGACTACTGAGTAGGTTGTAGAGATGACGATTACGACCATAGCAAGTCGTAATGACGGTCATCGATACAGTATTAGAAGTCGTGCTAGCGTTACTAGTTGGCTGAATGGTCATCGCTTGTCTTTACCTCGCTATCAGGTTGCCTTTTGTTTTTAATAAGTCAGTCTTTAATTGTTGATTCGGATGTTAAGTTGAGTCGAGGAAGCAGCCAGTTTTCAAACCAACGCTTAGTGGTAGGATAATCAGTGGTGCTATGCATAAACGCTTGAGCAGCTGTTAGCGTAGTTGCGTTGGTTTCCTCGCCGCTATCTTCCTCAAAGTTATTCTTTTCAATGCTATCGACCGAGGTAGTGGGGTGTTGTTTGCTTCGACCATGAATTGTTTGGGCAATAGATTCAGATTGACAATCATTGACGCTCATTAAGGTTTTAAACTGCTGCCAATTTAGCGCTTTGTTTTGAGCGACTAACGCTTCAGCCATGACGGCCTGTTCATTATGTGGCCTGTCATCAGGCACCACTATGAGCGGCGTATCGTAATGATACGCTTGCGCGACAGCATTTAGGCCACAGGCCATCATCAGATAATCGCTATGACAAATAAATGGTGTGACGTCATCTACCTCAGTTGAGATATCGACATAACATCGTTTATCGTCATCTATAGGCCCGAGAGAGACAATTAATGCATTGGGTAGCAGTGAGCGCAACTCTGGTAATTTTTCGTCAATCGCTTTGTGTCCGCCGTAGCCTTTAATGACGGTGATAATAGGTATTGTAGCTCCGGACTTGTCTGTTAATTGTGCCTTGTTAAATGGTAGGCTTGTAGATTCAGGAGCAGAAGTTTCGCCACCTACGCTTAATTTTGCCAAGATATCTATAAAGCTTTCATAAGTACATAACTCAGTTTTTTGAGAGTAGATAAAGTCAAGATAGAGCGTTTTATTACAGACCCACTTAGATGTATGTGCAGATTCTAACGCTTTAGGATAAGGTGCTAGTAAGGCAAGCGCGCCAGCAAAAGCACCTATATGTGGCGCATCATCGCGAATACCAGGAAGCCTAACGTAAAGATAAGGAATGCTTGCCGCACGGCAGAGCATCGCTACCTCAACGCTGACATCAATAATCATTAGATCGATCTTACGTCGAAAGATAGTGTCTAGTATTTGGTGACTGCGTTTTTGAATGTCACTATTGCCTACGGGCGAGTAGTGTAGGCTGGCTGGTTGCCAGTACTGTCCTGCACGACCTGCTAGTATGTCATCGGGGCGTTCATCTTCTGCATTCAAACGTACGATTTGTTGTTCATCAATGGCGGTAAAACGATAGCTATCTATATCTAAGCTCGTAAATACCGTTAATTGCGCTCTTGCGTCATTAGGTAGCAATGCAGCCAGTTTGTCGGCCTGTCGGCAATGTCCTGAGCCATGATGATGAGCATAATATCCGATACGCATCATTACGATCCCTCAGAAAAGCTAACAAGATCATTATCAGTTTCAACTGGGGCTTGAATAGCTTGATTGAAAAACTGCAGGGAGTCCTTTGTTAAATCAGACAGCTCATAGCTGTTGATGCTGTTAATACTGCTTATGTAGCTTTCTGAATTGTCTTCTATTAATACAGTTCTATTTTTTAACGCTGCTCGGTACAGTTCCAGATAGCCGTCTACCATGGCTGACACTGAACAAAACTGTAAAGCACGGTCACGACAGGCTTGGCGTGATATATTTTTAATCGTAGAAAAACCATTGATAAAGGCGGCTTTGTCTTTTTTAGGTACGATGACTCCTGTCTCTGGAGTAATAATTTCGGCACTGGCTCCAGCATCGAAACCAATCACTGGTGTGCCACATGCCAAACTTTCAGCTAAGGTCAATCCATATGGCTCATCCCAAGTGCTAGTAAATAGCATGGCAGTTGCTTGGCACAAATAATTGTTAATCTCGTCCTTGGTGACATGACCTACATAACTGAATAGTTTGTCATCGCCGCTCTTACTGTCTTTAAATAATAAAGGGGCTACTTTTTGATTGAAGTAGTCTTCGTTGCTTTTAGGTCCTGCTATGATAAGTTTCTTCCCAGCTTCCATACAGTACCGCATGGCTAAATGAGTGCCTTTCTCAGGGCAGATGCGTCCATACCAAAAATATACCTCGTCATCGCTACCATTAGTATTGCCAAGCGATTCTGTATTGGCAGTAAAGGATTCGACATCGATGCCGTTGTATACCACTTGTGAGGGGACAAACTCAGCGAATAACTGCTGTTGATGTTTACTAATCGCCGTAAATTGAGTGGTTGTACCAGAGCGCAGTGTTAAAAGCGCCAAACGTAACTGCGGAAAAATAGGCGTATGGAAAGTGGTAAAAAACCTTTCGCCAAATGCTTGGCCTGTCATCATCGGAATGTGATGCAGACTGTGATTATGTACGATATCAATCTCACCGCGCTCATCACGTTCGATAATATCTCGTAATGCTATCTGATAGGTGAGATATTGGTACATCTCTTCACGGCCCATGGCGACCGTTTCATGCTCATTATCATAGACCATCTTGTTAAACTCATGACGAGTCAATAAAGGCACCAATGTTGCTTTCGTCTCGCTATCTTTATGAGCGTAAAGCAATACCTCATGACCTTGCGCCACTAGCTCATCACAAATCAATTGGGTAATCATTTCTAGACCACCCGCATATGGCTGGGCAATGGGATACAGTGAATGCGCAATAATGGCAATACGTAGCGGTGAATTCGAAGACCTAATCATGTTTTTAAGACCTTTATAATTATAAGCATTATGGCTATAAGCGTTATGGTTAGTAGAGTGGTGTATAGGGAACCTAGTATAGAAACGATAAAAGACAATAGAATGACCTTGTTTCAAAATTGGCTTATATAAACCACTATCTTTATAAGTACTAGTTTTATAAGTAATGACTTTTACGAATCGATGGTTTTTTTATCTTTAAATAAAGACGTCGCATAAGATGTCGTGATAGTCGTCTTCTTTTCATGGGCTACCTTTAAAGTCTGTTTTAGAACCTTACTCATACTTGGTATATCTGCTCGAGCATCAGAGAAATTATCCATTGCGACCTTGGCTGCGCTTAGTTTAAGAATACAAACTACTGCTGCACAGATAAATAGTACTGGCGAATAGAGCGGTGAAAATGGCGCTACAACTAGGACTGTAATGATATTTAGCACCAATAGCAGTTTTGGTAACGCTGCTATATTCTTAAGGAGTAATGACTGACGATTTTGGATATAGTTTTGTTTTGGCGTACAGACAAAAGGTTTCTCTCTTCCCCACAGCACCGGAAGCCATGACAAGGCACCAATTTCCCAAAAGTTCAAATGCATCAACCATGCACGTATTTTTCTACCAAAACGTGGCTGATGGTTGTCATCTACTTGTTGATTGAGAGGCGATTGATCACGGCAATATGCCCACAACCGTCTAAGGATAAAAAATGTGTAGCCTGCATAAACCAGATATAAAGGTGCAAGCATCGACACGTTAGCGTTATTTACCAAAAGCATATCAACCATTACCAGTAATGAGCAGATATGCAAAAGGATAAAGAACCCCGTGAAGTTTACCCAAGCACTCAGTTGAGACAGATGAGCGCGTATATATGCTAGACGTTCACTCATACTTTTAGATTTCGAGACATGTTGAACTGGAGAGTTGTACGGGACTGACAGGTAATCCGTGAGCACTTGCATATTGCCGTAGATCCAGCGTCGGCGTTGACATATTAGGTCATCTAGTGTGTTAGGTAGTAAACCCGTGGCAATGACTTCTGGCACAAACTGACTGCGAAAACCTTGTCGATGCATAAGTACGCCCATCTGAGCATCTTCAGTGATAGAAGCACCTGACCAGCCTCCTATACTCAAAAGATCCGAGCGTCGAATGACGGCGTAAGTACCCGTTGATAAGGCGCGATTGCGATTAAAAGGACGATACAGATGATGATTAAAATAGTGATTCAACTCGCTATGCGCATCTAGCTGTCCTTCATTACGATAAAACTGCGGAAATTGCAGTAGGGTATGCTCAGGATATTGAGCGATAGCCCGCGTAATAGAGGCTCTAGCATGTGGTAATGCTTGGTAATCACTATCGACCACCACAATGTGACTACAGTCTGGACTCATTAATCCAAGTGCCAAGTTCAAAGCACCCGCTTTGAATCCTTCGACACGATCAATATGATAAAAATGGACATTCAGCTCAGCGTCTAAGCTTTGGCAAAATGCTGCTAATGGCTTATATAACGACGTCTCTTTATTATTGTTATCGATAATCAATATTTCATCGCGTGCTTCTTTTACTGCTAATAACGACTTTATCGTGGCAATAACCAACTCTGGAGGCTCAGCTCGCGTCATTAATTGAAAACTGAGTGCTATGCTAGTCAAAGCTTCTTGTGTTTTAGCAGTCATGTCTGGTCCTTAAGCATGTACAACAAATGAAATTTATATAAAAAGAATGCGCCTATAGACAATGTAAGTACTTGTATCCTCAGTCATTTAATGAATACCAGTGCATACTAATACAAAATTAAGTAATGATTTAGCCGATAATTGTTTGTGATAAATTAACTGTGTAAGTTGTACGTAATGTGACATAAAAACTTAGTATTTTAATCACGTAAAAATAGGGCGTTTTTTGATTGAGAAGGGGGTAGGTAACTGTGTTTTATTTTTGAGTTAGGGTAGTTAGCAAAAGGATAAAATGAGGAAAGAAGACGAGGATAAAAAAGCAGGAAGGCCTGCATCATTACGTTGAAGCACGACTGTGATGGGATAGAAAAGCACGACTAAAATCGTAGTTAGCTTCAGAAGCTAACTACGTTAATAAGTTTGAGATTAGATTATTTATATTGACGTTTAACTTAATGCTTAGCTAGCCCTGACTAAATTAAGTCAGTGCTAAGCCAGTGCTAAATGAGTGACACACCAGTTCCAGACAGCGTCGACAGTTGGTGTTGATGACGAACTCTTTTTGCGAACAAGATAATAATCTGGATCGACTGTTAGCGTTGACTCACTCACTTGCACCAATCTTCCTGCATTCAAATCTGCTTGTACAAACGCCTGACAAGCAATCGCAACGCCTTGACCTGCTAGCGCTGCATCTAAAGCCAATGCGGTCTGGTTAAATACAGCGCCGGCCAGCTTACCTGTGGTACCAAAAAATCGTGGCCAATGATGATGTGAGTCATGGAGCAATGGCATCTCTTGTAGCGCTTCTATTGACATGGGCAATTTTCTACTGGTTATCAGATGCGGGCTAGCTACGGCTACAAGCGTTTGTTTAAACAGCAGATGAGTATCAAATGCTGCAGGGAGTGGTGGGCGTGTCAGGCGTACCGCGATATCTACCTGATCACGATCAAAGTCTGCAACGGACTCGGTCGCTACAGTACGCAACTCGACATCAGGAACCGCCGCAGTCAAAGCCGATAAGCGCGGCAGTAATAGCTTAGTGGCAAAAGTCGGCGTCACGCTGATAGTGACAGCCTTAGGTTCTCTGAGTAGCTGAGCTGTTGCTTTGTCCAAAATCTTAAAAGCGCGAGTGACTTCTGCAAAGTAAACAGAACCTTGGCTAGTGAGCGCCACGCCTCTTGGTAGTCTTTGAAACAAAGCAAAGCCGATATGCTCCTCTAGCATTCTTACCTGCTGAGCGACCGCGCCTTGTGTCACAAACAGCTCATCTGCCGCCGCCCGAAAATTAAGATGACGCCCAGCAGCTTCAAACGCACGTAAGGCATTGAGCGGTGGCAATGTACGATGGCTATTTGGCACTTTGTTTTCCTAGACTGTAGATTTTCTACAGTCTAGCATCTTTAATCATGATGTTAGGAATCTGATTTTATTGGTTATGATAAATGAAACGATAACTAATGGAGAAAGACAGATGAATAACATTACAACGACAAAAAAAGTAGCGCTTATCACAGCAGGCGGGTCAGGCATGGGTGCTGCCGCTGCTCGTAAACTTGTAGCTGATGGTTATTATGTCGCTATTTTATCTTCCTCTGGGAAAGGTGAGGCCTTCGCAAAGGAGCTGGGCGGCATTGGTGTTACTGGCTCCAACCTTATTAATGAAGATGTACAGCGCTTGGTTGATTCGGCGATGCAACAGTGGGGACGTATTGATGCGCTTGTGAATTCTGCTGGTCATGGCCCGCGCGCACCTATTTTAGACATCACTGATGAGGATTGGCATAAAGGGCTAGAGGTTTACTTTCTTAGTGCGGTACGTGCAATTCGTTTGGTCACGCCAATCATGGTGGCACAGGGTAGCGGTGCTATCGTCAATATATCTACCTCTTGGGTAACGCAGCCGACTGCGCTTTTTCCTACGTCAACGGCTTTTCGTGCCAGCCTTGGCGCTTTTACCAAGATTTTTTCAGATGACTATGCAGCAAAAGGTGTGCGTATTAATAATGTCTTGCCTGGCTGGATTGATAGCTTGCCTGAAGTCGATGAGCGACGTGAGAGTGTGCCGATGGGACGTTATGGCACATCTGAAGAGGTCGCCTCAACGATTGCCTTTTTATTATCCGAAGCTTCTGGATATATCACTGGTCAGAATATACGGGTTGATGGTGGTGTCATTCGCTCTGTGTAACGAGTCAGTCAATACAAGCCTATTGATACAAGATAGTTAATACCAGACTGTTAGTACAAGCAATAAAACACTATCGACGCTAGATGCTTGAAAAAAGCAGCTCATCTATTTATTAAGGCCAATGTTATGTTTCGAGCATATGCTGCACTGGTGCTCCTCGGTGTCATCTGGGGGTCGAATTTTATTTTTATGAAATGGGCGACGGCTCTAATCAGTCCCTCACAAACCGTATTTTTACGCCTACTATTTGGGTTCTTACCATTGGTTGCCGTTGCCTGGCACAGCAAAGTAATTACTCGGGCGCAGTTACAGCATTTGCCACACTTTATAGTGATGTCAGTGCTCGCAACGTCTTTTTACTATTATGGATTTGTCGCAGGTACGGCGCTATTGCCCAGTAGCGTCGCAGGTCTATTAAGTGGCTCAATCCCTATATTTACCTTTTTGGGCGCGGCGCTGTTCTTACCTGAGGAGCGTCCGACCAAGCAAATGGCGATTGGACTTGCGCTAGGATTTGCTGGTATCGCATTAAGTGCGCGACCATGGCAAGGTGCTACTGGTGTCTCTCTCGTTGGCGTTTTGTGGATGTTGGCAGGGTCTCTGAGTGTGGGTGCATCTTTTGTATATGCGCGGCGCTATCTGTCTCCTTTAAAGTTGCCGCCACTGGCGTTAGCCACTTGGCAAGTGGGGTTGGCTGTCATAACGCTTTCGATACTCATCGATTTCGATGGTATAACCCAGCTGTCGACAGACACCAAAGCAATGTGGGGTGCGATACTTGGTCTGGGTGCTTTGGGTACAGGCGCTGCTTTTTTGATTTATTATTTTATTATCGAGACGTTAGGTTCAGTGCGGGCTGCTGGTGCTACTTATATTGCCCCAGTCGTTGCTGTCATCATTGGCGCGGTAATCGGAGAGGACATTACCAGCTTAGAAATTATAGCGTTGGTGTTGATTTTAAGTGGTGTCCTACTAATACAAACGGGTAGACAGGCTTCAAATTAGCGGTAGGAGGGGTAGACTGTTAAAAATACAATACGCATACTTATGACAAGCTAGTCGATGATTTCATTCAAGCCTATAGCTGTTACTAGAATTTTCGATACGTTTACAGCACTAGCTCCATGACCAGTAACATGCCGACCATCAAATAACAGTCGATGGTCGTCAGCCTGATGAACTCAATATTCTAATTATCTTACATTTTTCTATATTCAGATCAGCCTATATTTAAGCAGTAGCAGTGAAATGTTGGCTTAATTCCTGAATATGCTCAGGGCCAATACCGCAGCAGCCACCGATTAATGAAGCGCCCTGTGCCTGCCATTTTTGTGCCCAGAGCAAATAGGCAGGCGGGGTCAAATCATCACGCACTTCATTAAGCGTATCATTTGCGGCGGCATTTTTTGGTTGCGGCGGAAAGGCATTGGCATAAGCGCCAAGTTCGATATGCTGCGCTTGTTTTGCTTGCAGGACAGTCTGTGCGACATCTAGTGCTTGTTCGATGACATCAGGTTGGCAGCAGTTAAAGAGTATCGCCTCGACATCGAGAGCAGCCATCGTTGTCACGGCTTCCTCGACGGTTTCTCCTGAACGCAGACGTGGTACATCGATATCCATACTGTCTTCTAAAGTAAAAGCGACCCATAGCGGTTTATTGTCTGTATCTAGCGTATTAAGTAGCTCACGAACAGCGATAGACTCGGCGATTAGACTCTGAGTCTCAGCGAGCCAAAAATCGACATACGGATTTAAACCTTTGATCAGTGGGGTGGCGATATCTTCTACATGGTCAGCATTAAACAAGTCTGCACGGTAGGAGCCAAACAGTGGTGGTATAGAGCCTGCTACTTTGGTTGCTGCACCTTCTAGCGTCACTGCTGCACGTGCCATTTCACCTGACGCTGCTGCCAAATCTTGTGCTTGTGCCGCAAAACGCTCCTCGCCGATATGAAAAGGTACTAGCGCGTAACTGTTGGTCGTAATGACTGCTGCGCCGCTCTTAATATACGCACGGTGTACATCACGAATGATTTCTGGCGCTTCTATCATTGCCAGTGCTGACCATTCAGGTTGACGAAACGGTGCACCGCGCTTCGCCAATTCTCGTCCCATGCCACCATCAATAATTGTGGTTGTGTTTATTGGCATAACGAATCCTTCTTTATTGTGAGTAGACAAACCTGTAGAGGTGCTGTTGTTAAAAATAGAGTTATTTAAAGAGGCGAAATACTAGGCGTAATAAGGAGTAGATGCAACCAAAAGTTTAGTAGTAATGTTAATTGATTACTTTTGGCATCTGGTTGCCTTATTCGAATATAGGTATTGCATGGTTTTTCTGATGACGTCTATACAAATTGTGAGTAAATACGAAGTGGCGATGACTTTTAGTCAGACGTAAAAAAGTAAGCAATATGATCAGTATTTATTTTCTTATGGTGATAATCTGTACGTAGTCAGAAATAAATCTATCGTTATCTATGGATAGTTGTTTTATATGATATTTAGGCAAATACTTTATCATTAGGAATTAAAATGCTATAAAAAAATTAAAATGATGTATAAAAAAACACTAAATACCTAAGGAGATTTGTGGATATTTTTAATAATCGAGAAATTGCAGTAGGGTTTTGGCTGTTAGTGATTTCATTTTATATCTTTTTATCTCCTAAGATGGCCGATGTTAGAACTTCATTTAAACACTTACTATCTGCGTTTTTCGTAAAGCAGATTATTTCAGTACTCATACTGATGGTTCTATATATAGCATTTGTTGTTTATTTTCTATATGAAATAGGTTTATGGAATACTGGTCAGATAAAGAATACTGCATTTTGGTGCGTGTCTTTTGGCTTTATGTCTCTTTTTAATGTCGAATCAATTAAAAAAGATAAAAGTTTCTTTAAGCACTCAGTAATAGATAATTTGAAATTACTGGCGATTCTTCAATTTGTAATTGGTGTATACACTTTCTCAGTTTGGATTGAGATTTTATTAGTTCCTGTTTTGGTATTGATAGGTGCCATGTTAGCTATTACTGAAAACGATGAAAGACATCATCAGGTTAAAACGCTACTTAGTTACTGTATATCTATATTCGGTATTATCCTGATCGCTTATACTTTATACATGTTGATGACTAATTTTAGTGATTTTGCAAATGAAAATACTGCATATGACTTCTTTATTCCACCATTGTTGACGCTTCTATATTTACCTTTTATTTTCTTAATATCGATATATTCAACATACGAACAAGTTTTTGTTCGTTTAAAATTTTCCATTGATAACAAACTGTATAGAAATTTGGCAAAGGTATATGCATTTATATTATTTAATATTCGAATAAGTTTACTTGACCGATGGTCATATCATGTTACCAGGATAAATATTAAGTCACATACTGATCTATTAGAGTCATTTCGTTATGTATTTAAAACAAGTAGAGCTGAAAAAGATCCTATAGATATACCAGAAAACCTAGGGTGGAACCCCTATCGAGCAAAGGAATTTCTTTCATATGAAGGGCTAGATACTGGTTTTTATAACAATAATGTATTCGAAAGTGAGTGGTTTGCTGCATCTAGGATGCAAGAATTTAGCGATGGTATTTTCCCAGACAATATTACTTATTATGTTGAAGGCTCTGAAGAGGTAGTAAAGGTGCTAAAGCTCAAAATCAACGTGAATGATGCTGTCAGAACTCATAAGGCATGTGAGAAGTTGGAGAAGATGGCAGAAGCTTTGAGTCTGTCTAGCTTAAGTCTGCATTTATCTGAAGAGATGAAAAGTGCTATTTCAGGATGTTATCCGTATTCTGAGAAAGTAGATAATAAAACAATTGCCTTAATTGTAGAGCACTGGCTAGATCATGAGTTACATGGGTTTCACCTCAAATTCATGATATCAAATGATTGATAAAGCAATAGTTTTTTACTTCTGCTTAATTGGCTTAAAATGGGTGAAACACATGAACCATGACATTATAGAGTTAGCAAAACAGATCAGAGCTATTTATGAAAAAGCCAGAGAAGATAAATTTTCTCTTTTTATGGGATCTTTCCAATTCCCAAAAAGTAGTTGTGAAGGGTCATCTAGAGTATTCGCATATATAGTGAAAAAGTTATATTTAGAGGCTGACGTACAAATTATTGAGGGCTACTGTTACTCTAAAAATAGATATCACTATTGGACGTTAGTGAACGGTCTTGTTTATGATTTGACCTGTGACCAATTTGAAGGATTTAATTCAGTTATCTTAGGTGACGAAAGAACATTATTGTCAGAAGAGTTTGACGATATAGAAATATTTAAAGAGAAAAATATATTCGATAATTGGAATCCTGGCAGCGAATACGATAAATTTCAGACGATAGAATATGTTGAAAGACATTTGAAACGCGAATATAAGTAGTCTATATTTGAATTTTATCAGATCTAATATTCATCCCTAGTTAACACAAAAAAGCAGACATCATCGATATCTGCTTTTCTATTATTGAAAAGCTGCTTCTAAGTAACGCTTCAAACAACTATTAGACTTGAGGCTTGATTAAGTATTTCTCACCAGTCGCCTGTTTGCCATAAGCGGCGATTGATTTTAACTGTAGCGCTTCTTCTAGGGTCACTTCATGCGTATAGCTGCTCGCAAAGGTGGTGGTGATTTCTTCTGCCACGCGTTTGCGCATGGACTGAACCGTTTCACTACCAATTTTGCCAAGTGCATTGAACAGTAGGAAGCCATTTACGCCCCACGCAAAACCAAAGTTACGGTTTAAGGTGATCGGACCACGGTCTAAGGCGCCATAAATATAAGCTTGTTTAAAGGTGTTTGAGCCATAGACGCTGTATTCTTCTACGTCACGAGTGATAGCTGCTTCCATACAGTTAAGAATGTCACTGCTTAACTGGCCGCCACCGATAGGGTCAAACGAAATCGTAGCGCCTGTTTCAGCAATTGCAGCGGTCAAATCAGCAAGGAACGTGTCGCTGCTTGAGTTCACCACGTATTTTGCGCCCATATCGCGCAATAGCTTTTCTTGCGAGTCTTTACGGACGATATTCACCAAATCAACACCGTCTGCCATACAGATACGGTTTAGCATTTGACCAAGGCTAGAAGCGGCAGCCGCATGTACGATGGCTTTGTGGCCTTCAGCACGCATGGTTTCAACCATGGCAAGAGCGGTAAGTGGATTCACAAAAGAAGAAGCACCTTCTTTTGCTGTGGTGCCTTCTTTTAGTTCTAAGCAGCTTTGGACATTGACACAATGATATTGACGATACGTGCCACCACCGATCACAGCAACAGTTTTGCCCATTAATGCTTGTGCAGCATCAGATGATCCTGCCGCTACGACTGTACCAGCGCCTTCGTTACCGACTGGCGTGTCTTTGCCAACGCGAGTTTTGACAGATGGCATAAACTTAGCTGGCACGTCAGCGGTGATAACTGGGTTCTCATCTGTGCCTGATTGCGCGGCAGTTGACATATCAGCGACGCTGAATAGAACGGCTAAATCAGATGGGTTCAATGGGGCGGCTTCAATACGAACAACGACTTCGTCGGCACCTGGCGTTGGCATATCAATTTCTTGTAGAGCCAAGGTTAGTTTGTTGTCTTCGCTGATGGTTGAGGTCAGTTGGATATTTTTATCGGTCATAAGGTTTGCTCCTGCAAATAGTTAGATTTTTTAGACCAATCCCTTTATGGTATTGGCCTTTCTTTAGATTATCGAGTTTTAGTAGTTTTCTTAATGAGGCTCATTTTTAGTGGCCACATTGCCACAGGTTATTTAGCGTTTGCGGCTTGGATTTGAGCTTTGACGTGTTGCATAAATTCAGGCATATTTGCTTGACTGTCTGCCTGAACACTTTTTGCAATGTCGGTTTCACTCATGGCTTTGTTCCATTCTTTCATGCCGTCCACCTCTGCCAGTACATCCCACTCAAGCTGAGTCGCTCCAAAAGCGTTGACAATAGTGTTGACGTGATGCACATAGATGTCAGCCATGGTGAATTGCTCACCTGCAACCCAAGGCGAAAATTTACATAAGCGATTCATGGCAATAATACCGCGGCCCAATACTTGACGAACTTCCTCTTTGATTGCGTTAGGTGCTTGAGTACCAGAAAATACATATGGAATCAGTCGGCGGCTTGGTAGCTCAAAGTAAAGCTCTGCTATTTTCATAATCTGACGTACAGTCGCGCGTTCTGCTGCATCAGTAGGATATAGCGGCTTTTCAGGATATGTTTCTTCAAGGAAGTCACAAATCACATTAGATTCTGACAGATTAAAACCGTCAGGCATGGTGATTGCGGGTACTTTACCCACTGGACTGACGGTCAGTAGATCATCACTACCAGCGTACAAAAGGTCCTCTTGGAACGGAATGCCCTTATATAAAAGAGCGTGTTTTACGATGTTGTAATAGTTGCTTGCAGCAAAGCCGTGCAAAGTAATCATAAGTCATTCTTCCATTGTTGACGTAAAAGTTATTTTTAATCGTGTTTTCATTGCAACGTTTAGGGCGTGTTTGATATTCACAAATAGGCACTGCTGATTGCTAAAACGGTTCCAGACAAGGCGTAAAACGACGGTAATGCTCGTGCCTTAACTAGATTTACAACACAGTATGGGGCAGTTTTAGCATCAGCTCCAATATAAACAGAAGGAGACAGGACTATTTTTTGCCACTTCATTGTTAAAACATAGACGCTTAGAATGACTAAACTTACTATTTTTAACGTCGAACTGTCTAAAAAATAGTCTCTGTCAGTGCCATGGTCGAATATCAAGCACGCCCTAACTTAAACACATTATTACTGGTTTTAATGTGGTTATATATAAGGAATAACGTGAATCACTATTGCTTTTAAGACAATAATAAAGCGAAAATACTTAAATATTCATCTAAATGGAGAGGTCAGTTGGATCAATTACGTGCCATCAAGTATTTCAGCAAAGTCGTAGAAACGGGCAGTTTTACTAAGGCGGCAAATGCATTCAAAGTGCCGCCATCCTCACTATCAAGACGAGTATCTGATTTAGAAAAGAGCTTGGGCGCGACACTGTTAAAGCGCTCGACTCGAATCGTTAAATTGACCGAAGTAGGGCAGGTTTATTATGACGATATGCAGCAAGTATTGGATCAGCTCGAGCAAAGCAAAGAAACAGTACGCAGCTATCAAACGACGCCGATGGGACGCTTACGCATCAGCTCTATGGTGGGTTTTGGTGAAAAAATACTGCTACCACTGTTGGATGAGTTTGGTAAGTTATACCCAGAGATTGTATTGGATGTTAGTCTCAGTGATGAGCTATCGGCATTAGGACGTGACGATGTCGATATTGCGATTCGCGGGGGTTATGCACCAAATGAGCGAGTGCTTGCCATTAGGCTCATGGACAATGGGTTTATACCGGTTGCGTCGCCCAGTTATTTAGAGATGCATGGCGAACCTAGTCATGTGATGGAATTAAAGGAACATAAAGGCCTGTATTTTAAAGCACCAAACGGGCCAACGCCCTGGCTCTGCTATGTGGACGATCAGTGGCATGATGTCTCAGGACCTGCAGTGGCAATTTCAAACAATGGACCATGGCTAGCAAAAAAGGCTTGTAATGGTGAAGGGATTTTGATGTCCACTCGGTGGGCACTATCCTCATATCTTGAGTCAGGCGCATTGCAAGAGATTAAATTTGAGCATCCATTAGCAATCACGCAGCATGCTGATATGGCTGTATATTTGCTGTATCAAAAGCAGCGCTATCTAGTACCAAAAGTAAAAGCCGCCGTCGACTTCTTGGTTGAGAGGATAAAAGTAGGAAATGAGCGTTGATGTAAGGGAAGTGTGTGCTATCTACAACCTCATTACATTCATATTCGTATCGACACCTAAGAGGCTTGAGATACAATCGTTATAGCATGTTATGACAGGCTACTCATTATATTCCTGATTGAAAATAACAGATAGCTCATTGGCAGCTTCTTTCATGACAGGCACATAGCTCAGTAGCTCATCCAAAGATTTTCTGACGGTAGGACTATGAGTAAATACCGTAGCAAATGCGGGCTGTTCACCATTCGGAATCGGGACAGCACAGGCGACCATACCAGGAATAAACTCTTCATTATCTGTCCCTACCTGTGTCTTACGTACTTCAGAAATGGACGTCATGAGTTGTTTTTTGTCAGTCTGAGTATGGGTCGTGAGCGCCTGTAACGATAGTTTTTCTACAATACGCTCGCACTTATTATCTGCCAACTGCGTCAATAGTAATTTACCACTGGCACAGGCCCAGATAGGTATATTGGTTCCGGTAGGTAACTGTATTTGGACAGGCCAGTCAGATATCACACGATCGATATACACCACTTCTAAGCCTTGCAACACCGCAATCCCTACCGACTCACCAATTTTGGCAGAAAGCTGTTGTAATATCGCCAACCTTTCTGCTTTAAAAGGACTGTTTTTCCACAGGTCTAAAGCTAGGTCATGCGTTCTTTTTCCGCAGGTTACTTTTCCATGCAAATCTAATTGGACAAATTGAAGCGGTTGTAGCTGATTTAACAATCGGTACATACTAGGTACAGGGATGTCCAATGTTTCTGCTAAATCAATAACGCCCATAGGCTTAGCAGATTTGGCCAATACTTCTACGATTTGCAAAACTCGCTCGACGCTTGAGCCCTTTTTTTTGACATTATTCATAGTTCAATTTGCATCCTTAACTGTGCGTTCAAGAAGATCACTCATCATATTCATCACATATTTCTGTATTCATATCTTGTCATATCGAAGGTGTTCTGATAAGTTACATAACGATAATCATAGTTCTCGGTATATGAAATAAAGTTATAAATAGCCATACCAATATAAAACAAATCATAAACTTTTATCTGCTAAAAATAATAAAGCGTAAGAGGTTGTAATAATGTTAGATTTAGCAAATATGACGCCGACAGAGGTCAGAGCGTTAATCAGTAAAAATGAACTTAACAAGCCGACTTCCGGCATGTGTAAAGGTCATATACAAGCAAACCTAGTCATAGTGCCCAAAAATTTGGCCTATGATTTTTTATTGTTTGCACAAAGAAACCCAAAGTCTTGTCCTATTTTAGATGTAACAGATGTCGGTAACTCAGAGCCACGTCTCATGGCAAAAGGCGCAGACTTGAGATCTGATGTCCCAAAGTATCGGATATACAAATTTGGCGAATTAGTGGCTGAGGTGTCAGATATAAAAGACTACTGGAGAGAGGATTTGGTCTGCTTTCTTTTAGGATGCAGTTTTTCCTTTGAGTCTGCCATGCTAAATGCGTCTATTCCTATCAGACATATCGAAGACAATCACAATGTGCCAATGTATATCACAAACATAGAGACTGAGCCTGCAGGACAGTTTCATGGGAAAATGGTGGTTAGCATGCGACCTATACCTTATCCATTAATCACCAGAGCCGTCCAAGCCACCTCTCGATTTCCGCAAGTCCACGGCGCGCCTATTCATATCGGAGACCCTAGTGTCATCGGTATAACCGACATTCATGCGCCTGATTTTGGTGATGCAACCATCATAAAAGAAGGCGAAGTCCCTGTATTTTGGGCTTGCGGTGTGACGCCGCAAAGTATCGCTATGACTAGTAAGCCAGAACTGATGATAACGCATTCACCAGGACATATGTTTATCTGTGACCCAAGAGATGAAGACTTGGCAGTTCTATAATTTCTGATGACAACAGCACTTTTAATACGCATAGAGATAATTGATTTCAAACTATTATTTTAATAAGCCAATCAATAAATTGTCACATATCGTTCAACAATCACACACTACATACATCAATAGGTACGAATTTTTTATAAAAAATAATTGTTCACTTTCACTCTAACGGAATAGCCAATCATATGAATATCAATTTCACGGATCTAGAAAAACTGATCAAACTTGCAGAATGCGCCGATATAAAATCTTTAGAAGTCACTGATGGTGATGCACGTATTTCTATCGTTTGCCAATCTGACGACAACCAAAGTAGTGGCAATCATATCGCTAATACTTCCAACCCGAAGGCGTCTCATTCAGAGTCTCAAACCGAAACCACTCAAAACAGTACGGATAATAATACCAATGTAGACAGTAATCGTAGTGATGAAACTGTGACTACAGAGGTGGAGAAAGCCCAAGTAATAGCGCCTATGCTAGGTACGTTTTATCTTCGCTCTGAGCCGACAGCAGAAGTGTTTTTTCAGGTAGAAGATAAGGTGGAAGTAGGGCAGACACTATGCATCATTGAAGCCATGAAAATGATGTACGAGGTCAAAGCAGAAACTGCGTGTACGCTTAAAGAGATTTTGGTCGATGAAGGTGATGTCGTAGAGTATGCCCAGCCCTTATTTATTATAGAGCCAAACAGTTAAAGCCACTCAATAGTCGCTCAATATTGTATAGACGCTGCACAAACACTGTATTTGACACTATATTTTTAAGGGAATAAACATGTTCACAAAAATCTTAATTGCCAATCGTGGCGAGATTGCTCTACGTATTATCCGAGCTTGCAAACAGCTAGGCATCCAATCAGTCATTGCCCATTCTGAATCAGACAAAGATTCGTTACCCGTGCGCCTAGCCGATGAAGCAGTATGCATCGGGCCTGCCAATGCCACACACAGTTATCTTAACCAACGAGCGATTGTTTCCGCTGCAAAGCTTACCAACGCACAAGCGATCCATCCAGGCTATGGCTTTTTGTCTGAAAACGCTGACTTTGCGGCCTTGATTGAAGATTCAGGTCTCACGTTTATTGGTCCAACGGCTGACAATATCAGAAATATGGGCGACAAAGTTGAAGCCAAAAAACAAATGACGATGGCTGGCGTGCCTTGTGTACCTGGATCGAATGGCGCATTGCCTGCTGATTCAGAGCAAGTTATCAAGATTGCCAATGAGGTCGGTTATCCAGTCATTATCAAGGCGGCAAGCGGCGGCGGTGGGCGCGGGATGCGTGTGGTCGAAAAAGAAGCCGACTTACTCTCTGCGATTTCTATGACGCAAACAGAGGCCAAAGCCAATTTTGGTAGCGCCATTGTTTATCTTGAAAAATACCTACAAGCACCGCGTCATATCGAAGTGCAAGTCATGTCCGATACCCACGGTAATGCTATCTATTTAGGCGAGCGTGATTGCTCTATGCAGCGTCGTCATCAAAAAGTTATTGAAGAAGCGCCAGCACCTGGTATTACTGAAGAGCAGCGCCAGAAAATCGGACAAGCATGTGTCACAGCTTGCGAGCAAATGCAGTATAGAGGCGCAGGCACGTTTGAGTTTTTATATGAAAATGGCGAATTCTTCTTTATCGAGATGAATACTCGTGTGCAAGTTGAGCACACCATCACTGAGATGGTGACGGGTGTTGATATTGTGCAAGAACAAATCAGAGTGGCTGCCGGACTCACGTTAGCATACAAGCAAAGTGATATCGCCATTACCGGACACGCTTTTGAGTGCCGTATTAATGCTGAAAACGCGCAGACATTTTTGCCAAATGCTGGGCGCATAGATTACTGCCACATGCCAGCAGGATTTGGTATCAGAGTGGATAGTCATGCTGAATCGAACTACACCGTGCCGCCATCTTATGACAGCTTGATTGCCAAGATATGTGTACAAGATCGTTCAAGAGAAAAAGCGATAGAAAAAATGCGTGCAGCCTTATCGGAGGCGCAAATTACGGGTATTGATACCAATATTGGTCTGCATCAACGACTGTTTGAAGATGAAGTGTTTTGTGAAGGTCAAATGAGCATTCATTATCTGGAACAGTGGATACAAGACAATATATAAATCAGGTCTTGCCCGCAAAAAAGAAAACCAAATCTGACATTAGTGTCAGAAGCGTCAGAATCAAGATATAGTCGGTTCAATATAATTTGGATACCAGGAAGGCGAGTGAAAGTACTACAAGTCGTAGACTAAGCGAGCCTGACACCGTATCCAATTTATAGAGGATTTGACTATAGCAGATAAAAAATAATGGAGTACGTGCTAATGGAATTACAATGGCAACTATGCAGTGAAACCAATCTAGCGTTGTTTTTCCCTAAACCGATCACCTTAGAAAAACAACAAAAATGCTGGGCTTTATCAGACAGTATCCAGAAAATGCCAGAAGTCATCGAAGTGGTGATTGGTATGAATACGCTCAGTGTATTCATCGTGCCATTAACTTGGGCTGAGCTTACTACCTTTAAAGATAGGCTGTCAGATCTGCTCAATGACATCCCTTCAAAAACCATCCAAGGCAAGCACGTCGAGATACCAGTACATTACGGTGGAAAATATGGCCCTGATTTAGTGGCCATGGCGAATGACTTAAACCTCTCGGTTGAAGCTGTTGTCAAGCTACATACCAAAGCCACTTATACCGTTTACTTTATCGGTTTTCAGCCAGGATTTCCTTATCTTGGCGGCTTGTCTGAGTCGCTGTACTTTCCAAGACACGCCATCCCTAGAACTCAAGTGCCGGCAGGCTCAGTGGGTATAGGCGGCGAGCAGACAGGGGTGTACCCTTTTGAGTCTCCAGGCGGCTGGCAGTTACTCGGCCAGACGGATACTGCTTTATTTGATTTAACCAAGTCTTCTCCGACGTTGCTTAACGCAGGTGATACTTTGACATTTAAAGCGATTGATATTCATCAATAAGCGATAAATAAAAGATGCATGAATCAAAAAGACAAATAAACAGGTGGTATCAATGAAAATTTTAACCGCGAGTGCCCTTGCCAGTATTCAAGATTCGGGACGACTGGGTTACCGCAGTATGGGCGTGGGTAGAAATGGCGTGATGGACAGCTGGGCGCTACAAGCCGGCAATGCTTTGATGAAAAACGAAGCCAACGAACCCGCTATTGAAATAGCACTAGGTGAGCTAACCATACAGTTTGAAGAAAGCGTCAGCTTTTGCTTAACAGGCGCTTTATACGAGGCCTATTTAGACGACAAGCGTGTTCCTTGCTATTGGCGTATCAATGCGACTGCTGGGCAGACGCTCAAACTTTTGCGTCCGCTACAAGGTATGTATACCTACTTATGTGTGCACGGTGGCTTCGATATCGAGCCAGTGTTGCAGTCAGTCAGCACCAATCTCAAAGCAGGATTTGGCGGCTTTGAAGGCAGATATTTAAAAGCCAATGACAACTTAACGGTAAAAACTGAATCAAACCTGCCTGTGATTGGGGTGGCTCGACTTGCCCCAACCGAGGTTATTCGAGTGATAAAAAGCAGTGAATACGACTGCTTCACTGAGTCGTCTCAACAAGCGTTTGAGACCCAGCCATGGAAACTACAAACCAGTAGCAACCGTATGGGTTACCGTTTGGAGGGGACAGCAGCGCTTGAATTTAGTAAGCCAGTAGAAATGAGCTCACATGGCGTTGATATTGGGATGATTCAGGTGCCACCACAAGGACAACCGATTGTGTTAATGGCAGACGGGCAAACGACGGGTGGCTACCCCAAAATTGCCACCGTTATTAACGCAGACATAGGTCTGATGGCACAGATTAGATTTGGCAAAGCCTGTCAGTTCGTCGTTGTGTCGTTAGAGCAGGCGCTGCGTGAACAACAGAAAAGACAACATTACATCGATCAAATAAAGGAGTATGCCAATGAAAATTGATTTAAATGCTGATGTGGCTGAAGGCTGCGGGCAAGACGATAAGTTATTGACGATAGTCAGCTCAGCCAATGTCTGCTGCGGCTTGCACGCTGGGTCCTATAGCGAGATGCTAGCAACGTTGCAATTGGCAAAAGCAAACAACGTGAGCGTAGGCGCGCATCCTGGTCTAAACGATAGAGAAAACTTTGGCCGTATTCATCAGCCGTTAAGTGAAGCCGACTATCGTGCTTTATTGGCATATCAGTTGGGCGCAACCAAAGCGCTCTGCGACTTGGTTGGTGTGACTTTGGACTATGTAAAACCGCATGGTGCGTTGTACAACCAAGCCGCTATTGATGAAAATTTATCAGATATCTTAGTGAGTGAAATCAAACGATTTGATTCAAATCTAAAAGTCATGGGTCTGTCTGGTGGTTATTTGGTTAAAGCAGCCAAAAAACAGGGTTTAGCATCGATATCAGAAGTGTTTGCCGATAGGAACTATGAGAAAGACGGCTCATTGGTCTCCCGCACTAAAGACAACGCCTTAATCACCGACACAGACGAGGCCGTTAAACATGTATTACAAATGGTCACTGAAGGGACAGTCACTAGTGTCTGCGGTCAAACCGTACCAGTAGAAGCGCAAAGCATCTGCTTACATGGGGATGGTGAGCACGCTATTTTATTTGCACAAGAAATAAAGAAACAACTGGAACTCAAAGGTATCACTATCTCTGCCTACTAAATATCCGTTTCCTAATCATTTGATTAAATAATCCCATATAGAACAAGGATGTTTATGAGCACCATAAAAAAACATAATACCGCCATTTTAGGCGCGGCCTTCCTGATGGCTACATCAGCAGTAGGGCCAGGGTTTTTGACCCAAACGGCCACATTCACCGAAAGCCTAATGGCAAGTTTCGGTTTCGTTATCTTAATATCTATTGTTATGGACATCGGCGTCCAGCTTAACGTTTGGCGAGTAGTCGCTGTCTCCAAAAAGCGTGCACAGGAAATCGCCAACTTGGTGTTCCCTGGTGTCGGTTACTTGCTCGCTTTCTTAATCATTGCGGGTGGTCTGGCTTTTAATATTGGTAATATTGGCGGTGCCGGACTTGGCATGCAGTCCATGTTCAACATGTCGCCCATCACAGGCGCCCTAATCAGTGGTGTGATTGCCGTCGCCATATTTCTAGGCCGAGAAACGGGTCCTATGATGGATAAGTTCGCTCAGTTAATGGGCTTTATCCTGATTGTATTGGTCATTTATGTGGTCTTTAAATCTGATCCGCCATTAGCAGAAGCTGTCAGTAAAACGATCATGCCTGACAAAATTGATGCAGTGGCTATCGTAACGTTAGTCGGCGGTACGGTTGGCGGTTATATTACTTTTTCAGGTGCGCATCGCTTATTAGAAGCAGGCGTCAGCGGAGAAGAGAATTTAAAATCAGTAACCAGAAGCTCGGTCTCTGGTATTTTGATTGCCTCTGTGATTCGCGTATTTTTATTCCTTGCCGTATTAGGCGTGGTATCTCAAGGCTTTGCATTGGATCCTGCCAACCCAGCCATGTCGCCGTTTCAGTACATTTTAGGAAACGCAGGTAAAGTTATTTTTGGTATGGTGATTTGGGCTGCGTCTGTGACCTCGGTGATTGGTGCTGCTTATACCTCTGTGTCTTTTATGACCAACTTTCATCCGTTCATTGAGACTTATAAACGCTACTTCATTATTGGTTTCATCGTTATCTCAACGTTGGTGTTTGCCACTATCGGTAAACCGGCTCAAGTATTGGTATTGGTTGGTACATTAAATGGCTTAGTGCTACCTATCGCCATGGTCATCATTCTGATTGCCGCCTACAGAAAAAATATCGTTGGCAATTATAAGCATCCGATTTGGATTGCGGCATTTGGTTGGTTAATCGCCATCGTGATGAGTATCCTAAGTGTCATGACCATTGCTAAATATCTGGGCATGAGTTAAAAAATTAAGTTAAGGAATGTATTATGGATATAGAGCAAATAACACGTGTGGTCAAACTGATTGAAAGCAGTCAGCTGCAAGAAGTCACGATTGCAGACAACGGACAGTCTATTAGGGTGGTTAACAATCTAGGTGCGCAGAATAATGTGAGCGCTAGTCCTATAGAGGCCACGCCTACTCATGAGCCTGAACAGCAGGGTAGTAATGTCTTGCAAGTAGGTGCCACCTATGTAGGGCAGGTATACTTAAGTGAAGACGATGCAACAGACAACTTGATCAAAGAAGGCGACCACATTCAAAAAGGTCAAACCGTTTGCTTCATTGATGAGTTGACCCGTTTGCAGCCAGTGATTAGTAATAAAGAAGGTGTGGTCACGGCTGTCTTGGTTGAAAGTGGACAGGGTGTTGAATACGGACAGCCTATTTTTGAGTTAGCCCGTCGTTAAAGACCGTTAACGTAGTGTTGGTTAAATCAAAATATAAACCCTTTAAGCATCATCTGTCGCTTAAAGGGTTTTTTATGTGCTGAGTATTTGTATTAGCCTCATCATGTATCTCGTGCATCTGATATAAGTTATTTACTCTGTCCTAGGTCTTCTAAGATAGCGCAGTCTGCATTATCATCGCCTGCGCAATGATCAAAAGAGTTCTGTAGCGAATTGACCATCTCCTGCAGTTGAGTGATTTTTTGGTTTAACGTTTCGATATGCTCTTGTGTCAACTGCTTAACATCTGCACTCTGACGATTGGCATTTTTGCGCAGATACAGTAACTCTTTCATTTGCTTGGATGAGAATCCCAAGTCACGAGAATGTCTCAAAAAGCATAGGTCGTCTATATCGTCTTTAGAATACAAACGATACCCTGAGTTCGAGCGATTGACGGTTTCTAGCAAGCCAATCTGCTCATAGTAACGAATCATTTTGGTAGAGATACCTGATTGCTTTGATGCTTGACCAATATTCATATTTTTCCTCCTAACCCAGAAAGGGCTTAAGCATTAATGTTTAAACCCTATATGGATATCCTTTACGATTCTATATTTACTCTGTAATGACGGATACTTTGAAATACTTCAAGCGTAACGCATTACCTAAGACAAAAACAGATGACAGCGCCATGGCGGCTGCCGCAAAAATGGGTGAGAGCAGGATACCAAATGCGGGATACAAGACACCTGCGGCAATCGGAATCAAGGCGACATTATAAATAAATGCCCAAGCCAAATTTTGTCTGATATTACTGATGGTGGCTTTACTCAAGGCAATTGCAGTAGGCACACCTTGCAGACTACCTGACATTAGCACCACTTCAGCCGCCGCAATCGCAACGTCTGTGCCTGTACCAATGGCCAGTCCAACATCAGATTGAGCCAATGCAGGGGCATCATTGATACCGTCACCAACAAATGCCACTCGGCCATATTGTTCTTGCAACTGGCGTATCGCATCCACTTTGCCTTCGGGTAATACTTCTGCCACTACCTGATCAATATTTAATTTTTCGGCAATCGCTTGGGCGGTATGGCGATTATCACCTGTAATCATGGCCACTTTTAAGCCTAACTGATGTAGTGCGGCAATGGCGGCATGAGTCGTCTCTTTAATAGGATCTGCAACGGCGATGATAGCGGCTAACTGCTGGTCAATAGAGACATAGAGTGGGGTTTTACCTTCTTGCCCCAAACGTAGCGCGTCTTGTTCAAAAGGCGCAACATCAAGCCCCAATTGTTGCATATAACGATCCGCGCCAATATGAATCACTTGTCCTGCCACGTTTGCTTGGATACCCAAACCTGTCATCGCCTCAAAGTCAGTGATAGGGAGCAATTGAATATTCTGTTGTTCTGCGGCTTGTACAATGGCTAAGGCAATGGGATGCTCAGACTTTGCTTCAACCGATGCCACCACACGTAGGACTTGTTCTTTCTCAAATCCTTGTTGGACTTGAAAATCCATTAAGGTAGGTTTGCCTTCAGTCAATGTACCAGTTTTATCAACGGCAACCACGCTCACATCCTGAAGCATCTGTAGCGCTTCACCTTTACGGAATAGCACACCCAATTCTGCACCACGACCCGTACCAACCATAATAGAAGTCGGGGTAGCCAATCCCATTGCACAAGGGCAGGCTACAATGAGCACGGCAACCGCATTGATTAAACCAAAGGTTAAGGCAGGGTCAGGGCCAAAAATCAACCAAACTATAAAGGTTAATGCTGATAAAAACATCACTGCTGGTACAAACCACATGGTGACTTTATCCACCAATGCTTGAATTGGTAATTTAGAGCCTTGGGCTTGTTCTACCATACGGATAATTTGCGCCAATACCGAATCTTCACCAATGGCCGTTGCTCGAATATTCACGGTGCCGTTTTGGTTGATAGTACCGCCGACCACTTGATCACCGGCTTGTTTTTTCACAGGAACAGGTTCACCGGTGATCATTGATTCATCAATATAACTATGACCGTCAACCACCTCGCCATCGATAGGCACACGCTCGCCTGGACGAATCTCAACCATCATTTGTGCGGTGACGTCTTCTACAGGGACTTCAATAACTTTGCCATCTTGCTGTATACGGGCAGTCTTTGCCTGCATGCCCACTAAATGCTGAATGGCTTGAGAGGTACGCCCCTTGGCTTTTGCTTCAAAATAACGGCCTAATAGTATCAAGCTCACAATCATAGCAGCAGCTTCGTAATAGACGTGCACCGTGCCTTCAGGTAACGCTTGCGGGATAAAGGTCGCTATGAGGGAAAAGCCATACGCTGCGATGGTACCAATAGCTACTAGCGAATTCATATCTGGCGCAAAACGCAATAAGGCTGGCACGCCTTTTTGATAAAAGCGTCGACCTGGAAAAAGCAGGACTAGTGTGGTCAGAACAAACTGTATCAGCCAACTTTGCTGTGTGCCGAGGTTATTCACTACCCACATATGAAAGGCGGAAATCATATGCGAGCCCATTGCTAAAATGAATACGGGCAGTGACAACAGCGCAGAAAGCCCTAAATCTCGTTTAAGCTGATTTTGCTCTGAGGCTTTCTTATCTTGTCGATCACTTTGGTCTTGTTCTACCAGTTTGGCCTCGTAGCCCGCTTTTTTAACGGCCTCAATCAATTCACTCTTTTGTATTTGAGCGTCGCCTTTAATCCAAGCGCGTTCAGTAGCAAGGTTTACTGTGGCTTGTTGCACGCCAGCGACTTTGGCCAAGGATTTTTCTACCCGCCCAACACACGAGGCACAGCTCATGCCTTCTATGGATAGCTCAATAGGCTTGGTTTCAGTCACTTTATAGCCTGCACGCTCTACCGCTTTGTTTAATTGGGTAACATCTAAAGGCTGAGATGAGTAAACAGTCGCCTGTTCAGTGGCAAGATTTACCTCGGCGTTTTCAACATGTTCGATATTTTTTAGTTGTTTTTCGATACGCCCGACACAAGAGGCACAACTCATGCCTTCAATGCTCAGCACTTCATAATAAGTAGCGGCTTTAGTATTTTTTGTATTCATAACAACCTCTGTCGTTTTTAATTCTGTTTTTAATCGTACTTTTAATTTCATTTTTAATCTATGGTGACAGCATATAGGTTGACATCATGGTAAGGTCAAGCGTATTTCTATAATACTTTCAAGCGCATTTATAGTAGCGTCTTATATTTATCGTTGAATACAAAATAGCTCGATTATGGTTTATTGTTGAAGGTATGGCGGCATTAATTCTAAAATAGGGCAGGATAAATAGCTGATAATAAGATAAACTGCCTCGCAAGCGCTGATAGGGTTCGATAACTCTCGATAGCTCTCGATCAATTCACTGTATTTGGCTGCTAGCGAATAAAATACCAATAATAATAAACGCTGCTAGTAATGACAGAGCACGTAGACAACAGCAGGTGATATCAGCACCGTTAACACAAAATATTTATACAAGACCATTGATATTAAGGCACATCACTATGGAAGAAGTACCAAATACGATAGAACAAAGACCCGTATTCATGCCCAAAGTCAACAGTGACAATTTGGTAAAAACGGATATGGTTATGTTTGAGCGACATGTGGGATTTGCGACCAGACAAAAGAAAAAATCCATCAATGACCTACAGCAAGTCATTCGTAAAAAGTATGGGTTTAAGTATGTCTTAGAGCTGTCCAGCAAATCTGGTAATAAGCTGAGTTTTCCATTAAGTCCGTTTAGCTTAAAAATTACCGATGAGCATGATGGCAATCCATATAGTGTCGAAAATGCTTTTCAAGCCAGTATGGTTTTTGAAGATGGGGGTCCTTACACGGATTTGCTTACCGCGCCGCCAAGACAAGCCCGAAAGGATGAGCGATTGATGACCTCGGGCGAGCTCATTGGTTACAACTACTTTGGTATGGAATGGGGCGTAGAGCCGCTAACGACATTTTATGATTGGCTGTATGTGAATGCGCTCAAGCAAAACCCTCAGCTACATGAGGAGGTCATTCAATATCAAGGGTTCACTGATATTACTTTTAATCCTAAAAAGTCCATCCATAGTGCGGCGTATGCGTTAGCGTTATTTGTGGCACTGCATAAACGAGAGTTGCTCGATAATGTTAAAGACCCAATGGCATTCTATGACTTATGCAATGATTTTAAAATCAGTAATACTGAGCATCTGTTGGAAGAAGGTTGGGTCTGATAGTTAAGTCAGCGCTTGCTTAAGTTTGCTTGAACCGAAAGCTACGATACATAATGTGTCGTGGCTTTTTTATGTCTCTATATTTAGAGCTATATATTCTCATCCCAGTACGGCGGCGTGCCATAGTAGTTGTTCATAAAATCGATAAAGCATCTGACTTTGTGAGGTAGTAGTTTTCTATGGGCATAGACCGCATACAACCCTAAAGGGCTAGGTTCATATTCTGGCAACACTACGACCAACTTGCCCGTACTCAACGCTTCGCTAGCAATGAAAGTCGGCTGTAATATCAATCCTCCGCCTGCAATAGCTGCTTCAACGAGTACGTCGCCATTATTACTATGAAAAACGCTACGTTCTTTGAATTGTTTGATCTTTAGGTATTTGTAGATTTGACCCTTAGTTTCTACATTCATATAGCTATAATGCAAATAGCGATGCGATTCTAAATCCTCAAGTTGCTTAGGTGTGCCATGAGCTTTGAGGTACTCAGGCGAGGCGCATAACACTACGCGAATCGGAGCAATCTGCTTGGCGATAAGCGACGAGCTTTGGAGCTGTCCGATACGCAGGGCAATATCAAACCCTTCTTCAACGATATCTACTTTTCGATCACTCAGCTGCAAATCAACGGTAACTGACGGATAGCGCTCCTGAAAATCAGTGATGAGTTTTGCCATATGCTTTAGGGCAAAGGAGACGGGTGCACTGATTCGCAGGACGCCTTTGGGATGCTGCTGTAAGCCGCCTAACTGCGATGCCATTTCATCAATACTCAATAAAATCTGCTGCGCATGCGTAAAGTATTGACTGCCAGCTTCTGTCAGGCTGACTTTGCGCGTAGTGCGGTTGAGCAGGCGAGTATGTAGTTCCTCCTCTAGCTTTGCTACATACTTGCTTACTAGCTGCGGCGAGAGCTGCATCGTAATAGCCGCTTTACTAAAGCTGCCTTCTGTCACTACCGCGACAAAAGCACGCATGGCATCGATTCTATCCATATCTGTCCCTATCATTCTCTCGATATCAAATTCATTATAAACATTATGTTGATAATTATTCAATATAAATGAGCTTACTCTTTTATAGCGTTGATAGTAAAGTGTGCTTATATCATTTTCGATACTATTTATTCTAATCATACCTTATGGAGTAAGCATCAATGAAATCATCACTATTAAATACTATTTTGACATCAAAAGCTGGAGCAGCGGCCTTAGTGCTTCGTGTACCAGTTGGCCTAATTCTGGCAGCCCATGGCGCCCAAAAGCTATTTGGTTGGTTCGGTGGTAATGGGCTAGCAGGTACGGCTCAATGGTTAAGCAGTATGGGTATGGAACCGGGCTACTTAATGGCGATACTAGCAGGCGGTGCTGAGTTCTTTGGTGGTCTGGCTCTGGTATTAGGTCTGCTAACCAGACCAGCTGCTTTAGCCGCAGCCTTTACTATGTTGGTGGCTATTTTTTCTGTTCATATTAGCAATGGGCTGTTTGCTGATAATGGTGGTTATGAATACGCATTAACCTTGATGGTAGCTACGCTTGCCCTAGCTATTCAAGGTGGCGGTTACTTCAGTATGGATAAGGTATTATCAGAAAAATTAGGATAGGTTTCATCATTGTAAATAATTTTATTCAATTTGATTGAGTACAACTATTTAATAAGAGCCATTTAAGACAAGTAACAAGGGGAAAGCCATGACAACACTTTTATCTAATGAGTCAGTTAGCCAGTCTGTACTGTTTATACCGCATGGTGCAGGGCCTTGTTTTTTTATGGATTGGCAACCAGCAGATACGTGGTATGAGATGGCAACGTTTTTAGAGGGCATTTCTGCTCGTTTGCCTGAGCGACCAAAGGCTATCTTAATCATTAGTGCGCATTGGCAGACGGCTGAATTTAGTATCACCGCTGGCAAGCAACCTGATCTCATTTATGATTATTATGGCTTTCCTGAGCATACTTATAGTTTGAGTTATCCAGCCTTAGGCGCGCCAGCATTAGCGGAGCAAGTCAGTAGTCTATTGACAGAGGCCGGGGTAGGTAATAAACAAGATGCGGAGCGCGGTTTTGATCATGGGGTATTTATACCGCTTAAGCTAATGTTCCCTGAGGCGGATATTCCAGTGGTCCAACTATCCTTGCGTCATGATTTAGACCTGAAGGCGCATTTGGCTGCTGGTCAGGCATTGGCGTCATTACGTACAGAGGGTGTGCTAATCGTCGGTAGCGGCATGAGCTTTCATAATATGCGCGGTTATGGCGATACCAGTTTTACTGAACCATCAGAGCGTTTTGATGAATGGCTAACGAATACTGTGGAATCAGCAGATTCGGATAAACGACTCACGGCATTGGTCAATTGGAAAAATGCTCCTCACGCGCTTGACTCACATCCATTAGGGGCAGAGGAGCATTTGTTACCGCTTATGATAGCGGTGGGTGCAGCAGGACGTGACAAAGGGCACAAGATTTACTCCCAGCAAGTGCTAAAAACGCAGTTGTCTGCCTTTCAGTTTGGCTAGATATTACTTTTTAATTTCATCTCAAATCGTTAGTCTGAATTTTCTAGTCGTATATGGGCTCACCATAATGTTATAAAACCCTTACGTTTATCTTATAAAAATTTTGATCAGAGCACGGTATTATTCTAAGGAACAGTAAGCTTCAGGTTGGGTATCCACTTTTACCACTCTCATAAGAAAGACAAGTAAACAAAAAAAGGAATCATAATGATGGCTTTGAACCATATGGTAAAAAGGTTTTGCAAAGCGACAGTCATAATTTTAAGCGTTAATATGGCATCTTCATTTGCAGCGACTAACGATATAGAAGGACAACAGATGACGGTTTCTGTTCATCAAGGCGAAGTCCAAGGTAAAGTGAATGCCGACGTTACGTCATTTTATGGTATTCCTTATGCTCATGATCCTTTTACAAAAGCGCGTAGGTTTAAAGCTCCTCAGGCGTATGAAAAGTGGGAAGGAGTCTTGGACGCCACAAAAAAAACAGCGCCAGTTCCGCAGCCAAGCAGAGAGCAGACGGTTGAGCTTGTCGGTGCTGCAGGAGACCTTACCTTAAACATATGGGCGCCAACGGCTGCGCTACAATCAAATAAGCAGCTACCTGTAATGGTTTGGATACCAGGTGGCGCTTTTATTCGGGCAGATACAGGAGAAGAGGCGTACAACGGTACTAGCTTTGCAAAAAACGACGCGATTGTCGTTACTGTGAATTATCGAGTTGGTGTGGATGGGTTTATGCATTTAGATGGTGCGCCAGATAATAGAGGTATTCTCGATCAAATTGCAGCACTACAATGGGTACAGAAAAACATTGCCAATTTTGGCGGTAATCCAGAGAACGTTACTTTGTTCGGTCAATCAGCAGGTGCTGAAAGCGTCGCCATACTGTTGGGTACAGATAAGGCAAAAGGTCTCTTTCAACAAGCAATCATGCAAAGCCCACCAATGCAATTTATGACCATGGAGCAAGCAGATCGAGTTAGCCAAACTTTTGCCAAAGAGCTGGGTGTATCAGCAACGATAAGCGATATCTCTCAAATTCCTCTTGAAACGTTAGTCACTGAAGTCATTGATATCGGTAACACTATAAAGAATCGAGACCAGTGGGGCATGATGTCTTGGGGCGGAACAGCGTTTTTGCCTGTCGCTGATGGAGATGTCATCAAAGAGTCACCTATGAGAGATTTGGCGAACAATACAGATCCAGCCATTCCCGTTATCGTGGGTAGTACGGATCAAGAAGCCAGACTGTATTATGTTCCAGGCGGTGCTATCGACCAAATTCCTGCAACACAAAGATCTCAGTTATTAAGTGATTTATCTTTGAGTGGTGCATCGCGTAATGTTTACGCGCCAATTAAGAATGAAAAATCTATTGGCGATAGCTTTGCTGACATTCAGTCTGATTATACCTTTCGGATGCCTGCAGTCCATATTGCTGAGCACTTGGTTAACAACGGCAATAAAGTCTGGCATTACAACTTTTCGTGGTTTTCACCAGCCTTTGATAGAAAGTTAGGCGCCGCACATTTTGTGGATGTGCCTTTTACCTTTAACGCTCTTGATAGTGAGCAAGCCAAAAGCTTTGTTGGCGATCAACCATCGCAAAAGCTTGCCGATACCATGCATCAAAACTGGATCGAGTTTGCTCATTCTGGACAAGCACCATGGGATAACTATCGACTAGCAGATCGAGCAACGATGGTATTTGATACTGACTCTAAAATTGTTAACGACCCTGAGCGAGACGTTAGAGTATTGTGGAAAGATTATTCGTTCTAAAACGATGATTGCAAGTATATAGCCTGAAGCATAACTCACGTGCATAGGGAGCTGTAAGGGTATAAGGTTGCATAATATGCGCCGTTATAATAATAGCGGGTGCATGAGGATTGACATAAGGCATCAAGTCTACTTCTAACTAAACTGAAAACGCAGTTGTCTACTTTTCAGTTTGGTTAGATGTTTTGAAAAGTACAATCCATAGTATTTCAGCGTAGTTGTCAAAAATAAAAACCCCTTTGAGTCTGAGATTCAAAGGGGTTTTTATTTTTGAGATAGCAATTATTAATGGCATATCAAATTAGAGATAACATCGCTCATTATTCGTAGTTTGCCACCACATTATTTCCATCAAGTTTGAATTTATAAGTATTGAGCACAATACTCTCATCATCTAAACACTGACCAGTAGCTAGGTTAAAGCGTTGCTTATAGATGGGTGAGGCCACATAAAGGACTTCTTTTGCTGTTCCTGTATCATCTGTAATCGTGGTGCCACCAATCAACCCTCGAGACAATACATTGGCTTGACTGAATGGATCGTAGTTATCAAGAGCAAATAAATCGTTCTGTTTGGTACGAAAAATAGCAATTTGTTTGCCATCTATCAGGGCGCAGACACCGGTTTCAGGAATGATATCGTCAAGTGTACAAATAGTCTGTTGGTTCATGAGGCGGTATCCTTAGTGATGATAATATTGCTCTGTATGAGTGGTAAATCATGAGTGACAAGCTGCAAGTCACAAAAACATGAGTCAAAAAACAGCGCCTTGCTTTTTGTGATAATTAACAAGGCACTCATCATTGGCTAGGCCAATTCAACCAGATTGATGGTTGCTTTTTCCGCATCAGTCGCTGGGCGAATCTGCTCACGATCAGTCACGAAAACGACATTATCATCGCCTTGTTCACTGTTTACAAAATGACGGAAACGTTTGAGTTTTTCGGTGTCATTAATCGTCGCTGCCCACTCACACACGTAATTGTCGACCAATAACTGCATTTGTGCTTCGAGCTCATCTGCTATGCCCAAACTGTCTTCAATAATGACGGCTTTTAGATAATCCAGCCCGCCATCTAAGCTTTCACGCCACTTTGAGGTGCGCTGTAGCTTGTCCGCTGTTTTGATATAGAACATAATGATGCGGTCGATATATTTGACCATAGTTTCGGTGTCCAGATCGGTGGCGAACAGCTCACCATGACGCGGGGTAATACCGCCATTACCACAGACAAATAAATTCCAGCCATTTTCAGTCGCAATCATGCCAAAGTCTTTACTTTGCGCTTCCGCACATTCGCGCATACAGCCTGACACACCCATCTTGATTTTGTGCGGTGAGCGTACGCCTTTATAACGATTCTCCAATCTTAAGGCGAGGCCAATGCTGTCATCGACGCCGTAGCGGCACCAGTTATTACCGATACAAGATTTCACGGTACGTAAGGATTTACCATAGGCATGGCCAGTCTCAAAGCCTGCTTGTACCAGTTGCGTCCAAATATCAGGCAATTGCTCCATGCGTGCGCCAAACAGATCGACCCGCATCCCACCAGTGATTTTGGTGTACAAATTAAACTGCTTCGCCACTTGACCCAGTACGATGAGCTTGTCTGCAGTAATTTCACCGCCCGGCACACGAGGTACGACGGAATAAGTGCCGTCTTTTTGGATATTACCTAAGTAGTAATCGTTACTGTCCTGTAGTGGTGTCAGCTCGGTTTTGAGTACGTAGTCATTCCAGCACGATGCCAAAATAGAGGCGACCGTTGGTTTACATATCTCACAGCCATGACCGCTACCATGTTCAGTCAGTAATTCATCAAAGGTTTTGATGCCGTGCACACGAATCAGACTATATAAATCCTGACGAGAGTACGCAAAGTGCTCACACAAGTCATTGTTTACTTCAAAGCCCATGGCGGTGAGTTGGTAGCTGACCGTATCTTTGACCATAGGTGCGCAGCCACCACAGCCACTACCGGCACTGGTCACGGTTTTTACATCGCTGACGGAGTATGCGCCGTTTTCGACGGCCGAGCAGATAGCGCCTTTGGTCACGTTATAACAAGAACAAATCGTGGCAGTATCTGGCAGATTGTCGATGCCCATCACGGGTTTTTCGACATTGGGTAATATCAGGCTTTCTGGGTGTGCGGGTAGGTCAATGTCATTTAAATACAATTGCAATAGGTTGTTATAGTCTTCGGTGTCGCCTACCAATACAGCACCAAGCAAGCGTTTGTTATCAGGTGTGGTGACCAGTTTTTTGTAGATGCCCTCAGCAGGATTTTGATACAGGTAGCTCAAGCTGCCTTCGCTTGAGCCATGTGCGTCGCCAATACTGCCTACATCCACACCCATCAGTTTTAACTTGGTGCTCATGTCAGCACCCGTAAATATCTGCTTGCTATCACCAGCGATTTGCGCGGCACAGATACTGGCCATGTTGTAACCGGGAGCCACCAGACCAAATACTTTATTGTCCCATACTGCGCATTCGCCCACGGCATAAACATGATCTACATTGGTGCGACATTGCTCATTAATCAAGATGCCACCACGCCCGCCCATTTCGATACCGCATTCGGGGTTGTTTTTAATGAGACCGTCTTGCGGTCTAATACCGGCGCTAAACACAATCATATCGGTCGTTAGAGAGGTGCCATCTGTAAACTGCATGGTTAAATGTTGACCATCACTGCTGGTGTCATCAGAGTTGCGTGAAGTATTAGACAGAATCTCTTTGGTGTTTTTGCCTGTCAGTACTTTGACACCCAGTGCTTCTATTTTACGCTTTAAGATCTCACCACCAGCGGCATCAAGCTGAACGCCCATCAATTGCGGTGCGAACTCGACTACATAGGTATCCAGCCCTAGCGTCACGAGCGCTTTTGCGGCTTCAAGCCCCAGTAGACCGCCACCAACCACCACGCCTTTTTTGACAGTGGGCAGATCGGCAATGGCTAAAATCTCATCTAAATCTGCAATGGTACGGTATACGTGGCAATGCGGATGCTCGCGGCCTGGGATGGGCGGTACAAAAGGATATGAGCCTGTCGCCAGTACCAACTCAGAGTATTCAATAATATCGCCTGCCTCAGTAGTAATACGCTGACTGGCTGAATCGATATCTACAATACATTGATTCAAATGCAAATTAACTTTTGATAATTCGTAAGCCGTTAAATCTACTAGGTTCAGCTTACTGGCATCTTTATGTTCAAAGTAGCTCGACAAATAAACACGGTCATAAGCAGGGCGGTCTTCTTCAGCAAATACATGAATATCAAATTGCTGGTGCAGTCCTTGCTCAATTGCTCGTTCAATAAAGTGATGACCGACCATACCGTTGCCAATCACCACCAAATTGCCTTTGTTTTCTGTGTTCAATGCAGTGCTAATCATGCGTCTGTCCTTAGTAATGGGGCTGGTTGAATACGGTCATCGTTTATTTTTTTATCACGCTATAAACGGCTCCGTCTCTCAACAACAGCTGATAAACAGCATTTAATACCTACTATTACAAAGTATTCAATAATCATGCCAGAGCACTTTGATTAGCTGGGTTTTCGCGTGTTGCCATTAGACATAACGGTATGCCGTATCGGGACCAGTCACTTATGTACTAAGGTTTTTATGTCAGCATGATTAGCGTTGCTATTTGCCAAAAATCAGGGTGAGCACGATTGTTAACGACAGCGATATCAAAAATTAATGCACCAAAATAGACACTGCGATGCCCCAAGTTGGATGTTATTGCTGTTTATAAGGGAGGCTGATGGAGTGTTTTAAATCTGCTTTATCAATGCTTTATTAGCATAAGTGTCAGGTGTGGTGATGGTTATAGACCCACCAGTAAAGGCGCTTGGGTAATTAACGAGTGTTGGTCTTTATATGGATTTGGCAGCGTACACGGATAACTGGCATAACCATTGCACTGCTTGAAACATTGCTACTTATCATATTTGAATACTGCATTTTTTGAACACTTAGTACCTTTAGTACGTTGTCAGAACCCTGAAGTTAATCATTTGAGGAAGTTGCCTATGTCATCATCAGCCCCCGTTGCGCCTAGTAAAGACAAACTTAATGTTTTGTCATTTACGGGTAAAAATAAAATCCTTCATTTAGGTTGGATGGCATTTTTCCTTACCTTTTTTGTATGGTTTAACCATGCACCATTTCTATCAGCGATTGGAGAAACACTCAATCTGAGTAAAGACCAAGTCAAAACACTACTCATTTTAAACGTAGCATTGACCATTCCTGCCCGTGTGATTATCGGGATGCTGACAGACCGTTTTGGCCCTCGCATTGTTTATACCGCCATTTTAGCCATTGGCGCTATTCCTTGTTTTACCTTTGCGTTCGCTCAGGATTACAACACCTTGGCGCTGTCTCGGTTTTTACTGGGTTTTGTGGGTGCAGGTTTTGTGGTGGGTATCCGTTTGATGAGTGATTGGTTTCCAACCAATGAATTGGGAACAGCTGAGGGTATTTATGGGGGGTGGGGTAATTTTGGCTCGGCAGCAGCGGCACTGTTATTGCCGACTATCGCGATTGGTGCCGCAGCAGTGTTCGGTGGTGATGAAGGTTGGCGCTATGCAACAGCCACGTCAGGGGTAGTGATGGCGATTTATAGCATCATTTTTTATAAGATGGCGCGTAATACACCCAAAGGGGCTACTTATTTTAAACCCAAAAAATCAGGTGCCATGATGGTGACGTCATCGGGTGATTTTTGGTTAATGATGGTTTTTAAACTGCCTATGTATTTGGCATTGGCATTATTGGCATGGAAACTATCACCTGATGGTGTGAGCTTGCTGAGCCAGTCTAGTGTCACCATGGTCTATATTGGCCTTGCGATACTGTATGTTTACGAGTTCATTAGTAGCTACCGTTTTAATAAAAAGGTTTTCACCACGCCTGTACCAGTGGCGCATCGTTATGATTTTAAGCAAGTAGGTATTTTAAATATTTTGTATTTTGCCACGTTCGGCTCAGAGCTTGCCGTCGTGTCGATGCTTCCTTTGTTTTACCAAGAAACTTTTAGTTTATCGATTGTAATGGCAGGGGTATTGGCATCGAGCTATGCTTTTATGAATCTCATGTCACGCCCAGGTGGCGGTTGGCTCAGTGATAAGTTTGGTCGCAAAATTACTTTGTTGATTTTGACAGCTGGTTTGGCCATCGGGTATCTATTAATGGGCTTCCTTGACTCAACATGGCCACTGGCACTGGCATTGTTAATTACGATGTCTTGCTCGTTCTTCGTACAGGCAGGTGAGGGCGCTGTTTTTGCGGTGATTCCTCTGATCAAACGCAGTATGACAGGGCAGTTTGCAGGGATGACAGGTGCGTATGGTAATGTTGGGTCAGTGGTGTATTTAACGGTGCTGAGCCTGGTGTCTTATCAAGTGTTTTTCTTTGTAATTGCCGCGACAGCAGTGGTTGGATTCTTTGCATTGTTTCTCTTAAAAGAGCCAGAAGGCATTATTATTGAAGAGATGCCAGATGGCACATTTGCCGAAATACAAGTGAGTCATAGATAGTATGGGGTGACGACAGATGACGATAACAGATGCAGCAAACGCCAATAGAAACAATAGTCAAAATGCGGATGAGATGGCTGCTCATTTCAACACTTCTTCATCTTTGATAGAGTCAAGTCAGTTTGTTGCTATTGATGAGACTAATGAAAGTAAGAGTATTGATGATGGCAGCACTGTATTATGGTGGCTTGATTTTTTTACTATGGCAGGTCGCAAGACTGAAAACCAAGACAGCTTACTTATCACCACCTGCTTGCCCTATCAATGTTCAGGTGCAGAATCATCTAATGCTAATCGCTCAATATCTCAAGCAAGATCTCACCCGTCCTCATCAGCCCCATTATTGGTGCTGATGGCAGATGGGGTCAGCGCTTGTCAGTTTCCAAAACAGGCAAGTCGACTGGTAGTGAATACCATTGCCCACAAAATCACATTAGGGTTGACTGCACTGACACAATCGCAAGATGAGACGTCATCCATCAGTTTTGATGATGATCAAGTCGCCACTATTATCAAAACAGCAGTCAACAAAGCCAACGATATTCTATATTTTCCTCAATCGTATCAACGGGTGCCGCCGTTGTTGTCTACGTTATCAGGCTTGCTCTGTATCGGTGACCGTATTCACCTGTTTCATACAGGCGACTCTCGAATATACCGCGTTGGGGTAGATTGTCTGACAGTATTGAGCAAAGATCACCGCGTGCACCGCGGTCAAGATAAAGGAGCGCTTGCTGCAGCTATCGGCGCAGATAGCCAGTTAGAGCTACAACAATCGGTATTTACCCTCCATCAAAACGAGTGTTTGGCCATTATGACGGATGGGGTTTATGAGCATATAGAGCCCACAGAGTTGCAATTTGAGCTGTGCAGCAGTGCGACTGATATACTTCAGTTGATGACCACCACACACGAATTACCGCTAGGACTTAACACCAGTCAAGCCGTATGCGAGCAAGCCTTTAGTGCAGGTAGTCATGACAATCTAAGCATGGTTATGCTGAGTATGAACACACGCTCAGCCCGTTTTACTTCTATCAATGGCTCCAAGGGTATTAGTCATTTAAATGGCATTGACTTTGATAATCTGGATACGGTCATACATGATGTGAATCGCTACCAGCTGCCAACCGATTTACAGATAGGCGATCATATTGACGGCTTTACTGTGATTGGTATCATTGCTCGTACTGCTCGCAGTCACGTGTACTGGGTAAAAGATGAATACAACCATGACTTTGTTTTAAAATCACCCAGTTTAGATTCTGTTGCCGATGGTCACTATCTGCGTGATTTTCTAAAAGAACGTAAAATTGGTTTGAGCCTATCAAAACATCGCCGCGCAGGAGAGTCGGCTTACAATCAAGCTGATCCCAATCGATTGCCTGTCAATCCTGCATCCAACAATAGTGGTCATAACGTGGGCTCTGGGCTCAGTGAGTCGGGGCTGCTGCGTTACTATCCAGTACCAGCAAGTACCACATACTTATATCATTTGACTGAATATATCGCCGGTGAGAGTTTACGGAACTTTATGGATCGTCATGCGCCTTGTGATGTGTGGCAAACCTTTGATTTACTCACCAAAATTGGCATGGCGGTTCGGGTCATGCATCGCAACTATCTGCTGCATCAAGACATCAAACCCGAAAACATTCTTTTAACCAAATCAGGCGCGGTCAAACTGATTGATTTTGGTTCCGCCAGTTCCTCTATCTTAAAAGACAGCACCCGACCACCAAATGGTGATTTGCACTATGCTGCACCAGAATATTACACCGATGCACCAAAAGGCGTGCATTCTGACTTGTTCTCGATTGCAGTGATTGGCTATGAATTGCTGACGGGACAATTGCCATTTAATACCCAGACACTAATGATGCCAAACCAAACACTAATGATGCCCGCGCAGCCGCTACGGCAGCAGAATGTGCCTGACACCAGCCAACAGGCACTCATGCGTGCGCTGCATGTCAATACTAACGCGCGCTATCAAGCCATTGGTGAGTTTTTACAAGATTTTAACCCTGATAATAAAGCGCACAGCCGTGACCCAGAACCTCTCATTAAGCGTAACCCTCTACTGGTATGGCATGGCATTTGCTTCATAGAGTTTGTCATCATTTTATTATTGTTGGCATACTTTTCATGACACGCTGTTTTGCATTCAATGCTGCTCCGCGCGGCTAAGGACTTTTCTGTTTATGTCACTATCTATGTCGCAAGCCGCAACTACGGTAGGTACTCATACCAACACTCACGCCTTAGCATCAGACCATCAAAAAAACGCTGGCATCGTTATTATCGGGGCGGGCATGGCAGGCAGTCGCTTTGCCATTGAGCTTGCTCGTACGCACTCAAATGATGACACCGCCCGTTTGCCAATTACGTTAATTAGTAAAGAGCCGCACGTGGGCTATAACCGCATTATGCTGTCACCAGTATTGGCTGGCGACACAGCGTTTGAAGATACTTATTTGTACGACGAAGCAGAGTATGAGCAGCTAGGTATCACAGTATTGTCTGGGGTTGCGGTAGAGGCAATAGATATCAGGCACCAGTGTATTGAATTGGATGATGGGCAAACACTCAACTACGCCAAGTTAGTAATGGCCACAGGATCAACTGCCCGAGTCATTCCATTCCCCAATCACACAGCTAAGGGCGTGCATGTGTTTCGAGACCTTGCCGATGTGACCGCTCTGATGGACTATGCCCGCCAAGGAAAAACGGGGTTGGTGATTGGCGGTGGCGTACTGGGATTGGAGGCTGCCTGCGCGTTGGCGGCACAGGGCGCGAGCATGACGGTCATTCATATGGATGGTTATGTACTCAATCGCCAACTAGATCTGCCAGCCGCTGAGCTTTTGCAAGCCGAGCTCAGCCGCCGAGGGGTTGGTCTCGCGGTTTCTGCACACACTGAAACCATTGAGATGAATGATGCAGGAGAAGTATGCGGATTATCTTTAAAGGACGGGCGCAGGCTAGCGGCCGATTTTATCGTGATGGCAGTGGGTGTGATACCCAATACAGCGCTTGCTAAGCAAAGCAGGATTGAGGTTAATCGCGGTATTGTGGTCGATGATTTTATGCACACCAGTTGTCCTAATGTTTATGCAATTGGAGAGTGTATAGAGCGAGAGGGCGAGCTATTTGGAATGGTGGCGCCGGTCAATCAGCAGGTAGATACATTGGTCACGGTTTTAAAAGATGCTTTGATAGAAAACGATATAAATGTGATAGACAATAAAGCTGCCGTACCAGATCACTGGGTTCCTTTTGTCAGCAAGCCGTTGTCATTAAAATTAAAAGTATCTGGTATGTCGGCATTTTCTGCAGGACAAATAGCTTTTGATGACGAAGCCGCTGATACTATTGAGACCCTCGTGTATCGTCAGCCTGACTTAAACCATTATCATTGTCTGTACCTCAAAGAAAACAAACTTATTGGCGCTGTGCTTTATGGGGACACCAGCGATGGCAGCTTTTACAGTCAGTTGATTATAGATAACGTTGATATTACGCCTATCAAAGACACACTCATATTTGGCGAGGCATATTGTCATTTGGATGAAATCACGCTTAACAATTCGCCAACTACGGAAGTAGATATAGAATTTAATGAGACAGACAGGAACGTCGATCATCATAAAGCGGCTGAACTGTTAGAGGATGCATTATGAATGACGCTATTGCCAATCAATCTGCTGCAAGCAAAGTGGTATCAGCTAATAAATCGAACGGCCTACCTAATAGCGTGCAAAAAGCAACAGACCGAGTCATTGAGACACATGACATAAGCGCCACCAAAAATATCAAAAAAGCACCGTTGTCATCTGATGGTGATTTGATTGATAGTTCTATCACTACTATCCGCACGACGTGCCCTTATTGCGGAGTGGGATGCGGTGTTTTAGCGAGCGTAAATGAGACAGAGGTGCTGAGCGTCAAAGGAGATCCTGATCATCCTGCTAACTTTGGCAAATTGTGCTCCAAAGGGAGTGCATTGGCGCAAACACTGGGCACTGCGCGCCGCTTGACCGAGCCATATTATCAAAATAAGCACGCAGTCATGCAACAGCATCAGCCTATGCAATTGGGTAATGATTTCAATGCCAAACGTAAATCTGACAAGCCACTTATAAATCAGACAGACTGGGATACCGTACTAGAGGACGTTGCTAGTCGTTTAAATGACACTATCGCCAAACACGGGCGAGACAGCATTATGTTTTATGTCTCAGGTCAATTGCTGACTGAAGACTATTACGTCGCCAATAAATTTATAAAAGGGTTTATTGGTAATAATAACATCGACTCCAACTCTCGGCTGTGTATGTCATCTGCAGTAGCTGGGCACAAACGTGCGTTTGGTGCAGACCTTGTGCCGGGTAATTATGAGGATTTGGAGGCTTGTGATTTATTGGTACTGGTAGGCTCCAATATGGCGTGGTGCCATCCTATTTTGTTTGGTCGATTTTTAGCAGCCAAAAAAGCCAATCCTAATAAAAAACTGATTGTGATAGACCCGCGCCGTACGGACTCTTGTGAATTTGCCGATTTGCATTTACCAATTGCTGCGGGTACGGATACACATTTATATAATGGGTTGCTGCATTACCTAGATCAGCAGGGTTGCCAAGATGATGAATATGTTAGCCAAAGCTTGGGCGTTGATGATGCGATTAATGCGGCCAAAGCATGGAGCATTGATGAAGTTGCCAGCGCCTGCCAAGTGTCTGCAGATAATATCCACCAGTTCTATGAATGCGTTGCCGCCACTGATAAAACAGTCACAGCCTTTAGTATGGGCGTTAATCAATCACAAAGCGGAACCGATAAGGTCAATGCTATTATCAATACCCATTTGTTCACGGGGCGTGTGGGCAAAGTAGGGGCCAGTCCGTTTTCACTTACTGGACAGCCTAATGCGATGGGCGGACGAGAAGTCGGCGCCCTTGCAAATCTGTTGGCGGCGCATTTAGAACTAGACAATGCCGATCATCGTCAGCTTGTGGCAGACTTTTGGCAGTCGCCTCAACCTATCTCCCCAAACGTGGGTGTCAAAGCCTGCGATGCTGCCGCTGCCATATTGGATGGTCGTATCAAGGCCATTTGGATTATGGCCACCAACCCTGTGGTCAGCTTGCCAGATGCGGATAATTTTCGCCAAGCGCTTGCTGAATGTGATTTGGTGATTGTCTCTGATTGCTCGGTAGATAGTGACACGGTGCAGTGTGCCGACATTGTATTGCCCGCGCAAGGGTGGGGTGAAAAATCTGGAACGGTTACCAATTCTGAACGGCGCATTTCTCGGCAGCGGACATTAATGCCTGCAGCAGGGCTTGCCAAACCGGATTGGTGGATACTGTCTCAAGTTGCCACACGCATGGGGTTAACGGGATTTGATTATCAACAGCCAAGCGAGATATTCAATGAGCATGTGGCATTGACAGCTTATGGTAATACGCATAACCAAAGCCCATCTCACTCTAATAAGAATTACCCTCGCTACCTGAATCTTAGCGAATACTTGTCTGCTTTAATGACAGATGAGATGCCAACCGATAAATCTGCTCTACAATATATTAGCCAGCATATTAACCAGAACGGTAATCAAATACATAGACCAATCGCACTCAGTCAACAAGCATACGAAGAGATGCTACCGTTTCAATGGGGTGGCACGCGTATCTCTATGATTGATAAGATAAAACCTTTAGAAAACGAGATCATTAATTCCGCTGCTACTATTACTAAGTCACAGTTAATCGCTATTACACCCTCTAATGAAGCGAGCGTAGCCAATGTGCATCGACGTCAAAGCAGGAAAAATCCCCAACTGATTGGGGAGCATCAATCGCCCTCTAAACAAGAGCTTGAGCATTATACTCAACCTGAAAACCAAGCGGTTCATTTACGCCTGATTACTGGCAGACTGCGCGATCAATGGCATACCATGACTCGCACTGGCCTTGCACCACAATTAAATCAACATCAGCCAGTACCGACACTGACCATGCATCCTAATGAGGCACGGCAGCTAGGTGTTCAAGACAATGACTTTGTGCAACTGCATCGTAGGTATGAAAACTACGGAAAGCATGAAAGTTATGATAACGGCGTGACTAGTAATGGCGTAGTCAGTGACGCCGCGATGAGTGCGGCTAGGGATGGCAACGAGCCCGCAAGTACCGTAATGGCGCAAGTTGCCATTAGCGATACGTTGCGCGTTGGTGATGCGTTTATGCCCATGCATTGGAGCAATGCTTTTGCTAGCTTTGCTCGTGTAGGCCCCCTTATTCCAACAGTCGTCGATCCGCATTCAGGGCAGCCAGAGCTCAAAAATTCGGCAATTAGTGTCACGCCCGTTCCTATGCAATCATTTGGCAAGATTTTGGTGCATCCTGAGTGGCAAGACGCCGTTATAGTGCAACTACGTACTATTTTGGACAATTTTTCTGTCAAAGCGTCAGAGAGAGGATTGTCTGAAACAAAATGCGAGGCACGTTCAAACAACATTTTACCAGAGGCATTACCTGCACTCACTTGGAGCTTGAGTCATCAAAATAACAGCGTCTTGATCAATCTCGCTAGCCCGATGGTGGAGGCTAGTAGTACCTTAGCGTGCCCCGAGTTTTGGCAGCAGTTTATAGCGTCTATGCAATCATTATCACAACCAAACTCTCAAGAGGGTGTCATGCATACGGCGTTTACGGTCGATAATGTACAGAATCAATTGCGTTTTATTGTGACGCAATCTGCGCCTAAGACAGACTCAAATAATGCTGCCATAAATAGTGGGTCATCTGATGATGAGAGGCCCAGTACACAACTGATTATGGCTGTTTATGTTGCCCCAACGCAAAAGCAATTACCGAGTGTCCGCTGGCTCGATAGCTGCTTTACGGATACTAGCCAAATACCTGTCAATCAACGATATAAATGGTTGCTAGCGGGGCGGCCTGCCAGTGGTTATGTCGATCCAGGACCCTTGGTATGCTCTTGTATGTCAGTTGGAAAAAATATCATTCTCAACGCTATCACGCAGCATGGTTGTACTAGTGCGACGGCAGTGGGTAAGCAGTGCCGAGCAGGTACCAATTGTGGCTCTTGCGTTGGGCAAATCAATGCATTAATCGCAGAATGCACCCCGTTGGCGCAAGCTTAAATGATGTTATGGCACGTCGCTTGCAATCTTTTATATGCAATTACTGGTTGAGTATTGTGTTATGAACAATAAGCCATTTTAGAGTAGGGGTTTATTGACAACTTTGCTTTTGGTTGCCCATTTTGCTGTATTCACGCTGTTATCAGGAGTCACCACCATGACCAATATATCTGCCGCTACCTTAACGCATGAGACCTCTCAGCTAATGGATCAACACTGCGCAGAAAACGTGCAAACTTGCACCAAAAGAGGCACTGTGCATCTGATTGGCGCAGGATCTGGTGACCCTGAGCTATTAACATTAAAAGCGTGGCGAGTAATGCAGCGCGCAGAGGTAGTGTTATACGACAGTCTGGTGTCTGAGGATATTTTGGATATGTGCGCGAGCACGGCTGAAAAAATATTCGTTGGTAAGCGCCGTGCCAATCATGCATTACCACAAGAAAGTATTAATGAGCTACTGGTCAAACACGCGCTGGCAGGTAAAATGGTGGTTCGCTTAAAAGGTGGCGACCCTTTTATTTTTGGGCGCGGCGGCGAAGAGCTGCAGGAAGTGGTGCGTCATGGCATTCATTTTGAATCCATTCCCGGCATTACAGCTGCCAGTGCCGCTGCTAGCCGTGCAGGAATTCCACTAACGCACCGTGACCATGCCCAATCAGTCAAGTTTGTCACTGCTTGCAAAAAAAATGGGGCGCCTAATAATGATTATAGTGAGTTAATGGACAGCAGCCAGACAGTTGTGTTTTACATGGGTTTGCACCGTTTGCATGAGATGACACAAGGGTTGATAGCAGCGGGGCGCGACAGCGAAACTCCTTTTGCTATCATTAGTCATGCCAGTATGCCAACGCAGCAAGTACTTATCGGCACATTAAGTGATATCGCTGATCAGCAAGCTGAAGCAAAACTACCAACCCCTGCACTATTGATTATGGGTGATGTGGTCACTTTATATCATGAGTTTGCAGACTATAATCTTGGCGCCATGGGTAAAGGTGAGTTTATTGATGTTGATAAAGTGATAAGCAGTAATGAGTTAATACCCGATTTGGAGAGTATTGGGTAGGATAACTATGTTTAAAAGACTGTTATTTTAAGAAACTGTTACTAAGGTAATTATGTGAACCTGTCCAGAATTTTGTGTAGGACCATGTTTAGTCTAGATAATACTTACATCAAGTTTAAAAACTTCCGATGTCGTTTCAAAGTTGGCTATAGCTAAGTTAATTATTATAGATTTCGTAATTGCTCGATTAACCAACGATGTATGCCACTGTCAGCAGTACGTGGATGCCATGCTGCGATGACCTTAAAAGTAGGCGGCAATGCTTCAACCTTAAGCTCTTTGACCTTACTGCTCGGCAATAATCGCGAAGGATAAAACGCAATCATGTCAGTCGTGTGCAAAATATCTGGTACGGCTGAAAAGCTAGGAACCGACATCACAATGTTTCGTTTTAGACCTTTTTCTGCAAACCATTGATCATGAGAGCCACGTAAATTAGCACGTGAAGGTGACACGACTAGCTGCGCGTGTGCAGCCACTTGCGCCAGCGTTAATGGCTCTGTTGCAAAAGTATTTTCACAACCCGTCACGCATAAATGTTGCTCTTCAAATAAAGTCACATACGATAAGTTATCAGGGATAAATTCAGGAAAGGTAATCAACAAATCAAGCTCGCCTGCTGCAATCAGCTGATTGATATTGTCTGAGGCAAAATCACGTACGATCAACTTCAAGTCTGGTGCGTCGCGTCGCGTAATATTAAACAATTGCGGTAATAATGCCTGCGTCGCATAGTCAGTCGCACTAATCGTAAAGATGCCCTTGTAGGTTTGCGGCATAAAAACCTCTGGCTCTAACAAATCTTCCAACTTTTTTAAGATATGGTCAAGGGGTTGCTGCATCGATAGCGCCTTTGGCGTTGCCACCATGCTATTCCCTTGACGAATAAACAAGCGATCATCAAACACCTCGCGTAACTTACGCAGCTGCTCACTGATGGCTTGTTGGGTCAGCCCCATCTTGCGTGCGACTTGTGACAAGTTTTTTAGATCAAGCAGTGCTTGTAATACTCTAAGCTGCTTAATATCGAGCCGATTCATTCCATTCATCATGCATACCATTAATAGTTGTATCTTAAACAATAACTGGTTGTTTCTAATTGTACCCTCAAAACGCTATGCTGACTAACATTGCTTAAGTAGCCACTAAATGAGCTATTAAGCATCAAAACAGGCCAAATACCTTTAATAATAAGCCAACAGCTGCTTTAAAAGAGACCTCTATGACACAAACCATTCTAAACACAAATACACTATTTTCCTCTGTAGAACTTGGGCCTTATACACTTAAAAACCGCATCGTCATGCCGCCATTGACACGCTCTCGTAGCACGCAACCTGACAATATCCCTAATGACTTAATGGCCAGCTATTATGCACAGCGTGCGACAGCAGGCTTTATGGTGACGGAAGGTACGCAGATTGAGCCAAGAGGTCAAGGTTATGCTTGGACGCCAGGTATTCATTCACCAGCCCAAGTTGAAGGCTGGAAAAAAGTCACGCAAGCAGTACATGACAAAGGCGGTATTATTTTTGCTCAGCTTTGGCATGTTGGGCGTGTGTCTCATACCAGTTTGCAGCCTAATGGTGCTCAGCCGGTAGGGCCATCAGCGATCGCTGCTGACAACGTAAAAGTCTTTATTGAAACAGGCCCAGGTGCAGGTGCATTGGCTGATCCAAGTGAGCCACGCGCACTCAGTACTGATGAGGTTGGTGAACTGGTAACGATGTATGCGGCAGCCGCACGCAATGCATTGGAAGCGGGTTTTGATGGGGTAGAGCTGCATTGTGCTAACGGTTATTTGGTCAATCAGTTTATCTCTGAGCATAGCAACACCCGTGATGACCAATATGGTGGGTCGTTGACCAATCGTCTGCGTTTCTTAAAAGAAATCGTGGCTGCTGTCAGTGAAGTGGTGGGTGCTGATCGTTTGGGCGTGCGTTTTGCGCCTTTGTTTGCGAGTACGGATGAGACGCGCGTGTATTTAGGCTTGGTAGAGTCAGATCCCCATCATACGTATATTGAAGCGATCAAAGTCCTTGAGCAAGCTGGTATTGCTTATTTGTCCATTGCAGAAGCTGATTGGGATAATGCACCTGATTTACCAGACACTTTTTATCAAGCGGTCAGAGAAGAATTTTCAGGTCGTATCATTTATGCTGGCAAGTACACGGTACAAAAAGCCGTGAACATTTTAGAAAAAGGCTACGGTGATTTATTCGCGTTTGGTCGTCCTTTTATCGCTAATCCAGATCTACCTGAGCGTATCGCCAATAACTGGCCATTGAATGAAGTAGATCCTACCACGATGTATGGCGGCACTGACATTGGCTATAGTGATTATCCTCGCTATCAAGAATAGCGAAGCACTTAAACAATGAATAAGATAAGGCCATTAATGGCCTTATTTCTATTTATAAATTTAACGCTTTTATATAAGCAGAGGCTTAATTATCAGTCGGTATCATACAATGAATAAAAATTCCAAAGACAGACTTATACGCATATTGGTAGGGTATGTTGGACTTTATCCAACGCTCCTGATTGTATTGACGTTATTGAAGCCTATAACCCAAGGCTTAAGCCTACCGATAGTGGTATTAATTGAAACGATAATACTTGTTCCACTGACACAGTTGGTGTCTTTCCCACTAGCAGGCTGGGTCATTGAGCGTCTGAGCAGAAAAGAGTGATCACTTTTCGCAGCGTTCACTGGTACACCATTCTCTTATTCAAGCTCATCAATCAACTGCTTCATTTCATCAATTTCACGCTTTTGGGCTTTTATAATATCATCAGCAAGCTGTTGCACACGCGGATCTTCAATATCAGCGCGGCTACTGGTGAGAATGGCAATCGAGTGATGCGGTATCATCGCTTGCATCCAATCGACTTGGTCGACCGTTGCTTGTGATCTGACGCCCCAAATACCAACAGCAAACATCAATACGCTCAGACCATAGATCATCAAATTGACCTTGGTCTTCTTATACATATTGGTCATAAATGCCAACATGACCACTGCCATACCGGCACCCATGTAAAGCGCCATATACGCTCGGGTTTCACTAAAGTAAATGTGATCCCACTGGTAGGTATTGAAGTACATCATGATATACATGATGACAGTCGATGTCAGAATCATTAAGGTGAATTTTACATAAGGGTTCATATTTTTTTGCTTAGCAGCTTCCATGATATGACCTCCATTGTTTTGTTAAATTAAAATGGGTAGACAGTTAAAACCAGAATTTAACTCCCGCAGTCAAACTACTGCTATCAACCGATTCATTTTCTTGACGTCGTTGACCACGAGCCTTGCCAAGCGCTGTCTCATAACTAACCCCCACATAAGGTGCTAGCTGGCGACTGAACGTCTCGTAAGTCAGCCTAACCTCAGCTTCCATCTCATTAAAGCCTTTGGTAATACCATTATCATGGTCATCTTTACTAAAGGCAGTCAATCCTACCTCCGGTATGACCACCCAACGCTGATCCAAACGCCATTCGTACTCTGCGCCCAAATCAAGACGAAGTTGACCATCGGTATATAAGTAGGCTCTCGCATCCGTTTCGATAAAATAAGGCGCGGTGCCGACAATACCTGCCATTATTGCAGCGTTATCGTTTTCAGTATCGTAAGCGACACCAGCTTCACCATTCCAAAAAATGCTCAGTGGTTTCCAATAAGCAAGGGAGCTTAAGCTATCGATTTCTTTATCATCTTTAGTCTGAGCACTACCTTCCGTGCGTAGTCTTATACGATTGCTATCAGTACCGTACCAACCCGTCGCCTCGAAGTTGATTTGATCTTCATCAAACTGATAGCCCAAGTCGTCTACTGAGACTCCCCATAATGGCATGCTGCCCATCATCATGGGCTTACCATACTGCCCGTATGGTACCCCATTTGAATAGTCTGGACTGCGAGCATCAGCCGGTGGCTGCCCACCTTGCATGCCCGACATATCCATACTGCCATGATCCATGCCGCTATGATCCATACCAGACATATCCATGCCACTGTGGTCCATATCAGACATATCACCTGACATGTCCATGCCGCTATGATCCATATCAGACATATCGCCTGACATATCCATGCCACTATGATCCATACTCGACATCTCAGCAGCTGTTGCAAAAGAGCATGTGAGCAAGACTAGCGATGACAAACCAATGAATGACAGATTTTTCTTAGATATTTTCATAATAAGCCTCATATTCGAAGGTTTGTTAAACGACGGCAACTTCTCTGAACATGCCAGCTTCCATGTGATACAGCAGATGACAGTGCCATGCCCATCGTCCAACTTCTCCCGTCACATCGAAGCTAATCTTTTGCGCTGGCTGAACCACAATCGTGTGTTTACGTACCTGAAAATCTCCAGATGGCGTGCGCAAGTCGCTCCACATTCCATGCAGATGCATAGGATGATTCATCATAGTGTCATTGACTAAGGTAATACGCACACGTTCGTTAGGCTTAATATTGACAGGGGTTGCATTCTTAAACATGACACCATCTAACGCCCAAATATAGCGCTCCATGTTACCCGTTAAATGTAGCTCGATCTCTCGGGTAGGCTTACGCTGCTCTGCAAATATGGCTTCATCGACAGAGCGCAGCTGACTATAATTCAGCACGTCACGATTAATATTACGCAGGTTGATACCGGGATCATCTAGGTTCATACGTGGACTGTCGACACGCATATCAGATTTAAAGTCATACTCGGTCTTGGCGTGCTTTGCTTTGTAGCCCTTATCACCCATCGCACCCATCATATCGGCCATGGTCAGCCATTCGATCTTGTCCATAGCAGGTATTGCAGCTCGCGCACCTTTTTTGGCCGCAAGTGTGGTCGCGACATAGCCTGAACGATCGATATTTTGGGCAAATATCGTATGTGCATCTTGAGTAGGCGTGATAATGACATCATAGGTCTCAGCCACGCCAATGCGGAAATCATCAATCGCAACGGGTGCGACATCAATACCATCTGTTGCTACCACAGTCATCTTAAGACCCGGTATACGCACATCAAAGATGGTTTGCGCTGAAGCATTGATAAAGCGTAATTTAACGGGCTGTCCTGCTTTTACTAGTTGTGTCCAATTGGCGGCTGTGGTTTTACCGTTCATTAAATAGGTAAAGGTCTTTTCGCCAGATAAATCAGTAAAATCCGTCGGCATCATGCGCATCTGATTCCACATTTTGCGCTTATCGAACGCGGTTTTCATATCTGTTTCGGCAATATCAGACCTGTCTCTTATACACATCTGACGCTGCCGACGACTCCTTACGTGTA
>OJBZ01000047.1_pt1 | contig 83484 bp, 67 predicted proteins | sample 1591671 | NCBI WGS metagenome assembly OJBZ01 (sample SAMN05416850, study PRJEB24817) | seawater metagenome | isolation source: Sea water | place: Canada:Atlantic | collected 2013-07
GCCTTTTACTCATCCCCTCTAGGCAAATGCACATAAGCACGACTAGGACTAAACACTCCTAAAAGCCGCATAAACCCGATTTAACCCCTCACGCAGCAGCGTTTTCGGACACGCCACATTAATACGCATTTTTAGATGTCCCTCATGGCCGTATTTAATACCAGAATTTAGCTCAACTTTCGCCGCGCGCAGTTTGTCATACAGCGCCTGATCATCTTGCGCGTACGCTGAGCAATCGAGCCAAATCAAATATGACGCCTCAGGGCGCATTACCTTAATATCAGGTAGATACCCTGCTAAAAAGTCTATCGTAATCTCAATATTGTGTTCAATATAAGCCAGTACCTGTTCAAGCCATTCTCCGCCCTCTTCATAAGCACTTTGCATCACCGTATAAGCAAATAGATTTAACTCATATTCATCATTTAAATACTGCTGCTGACTGATTTTTTTGATCAGCGTCTCATCTTTAGCAAAGATCATAGCGCCTTTGATGCCCGCTACGTTAAAGGTTTTGGTCATGGAAGTTAGACTCACCACTTTATGCGCGTAATTTTCGGCTTCTGCTAGCTTTAATAAAGGCGTAAACGTATGACCAGTCAAGGTTAAATCTTGATGAATCTCATCACTGACAATCGCCACATTGTGCTTTTTGCAAATCGCAAGCAACGCTTCAAGCTCGTCTTTCGTCCATACACGCCCGCCAGGATTGTGCGGATTGCACAGTAGATAAAGCTTAACCTCATGCTCGATGATTTTGGTTTCGATATCAGCCAAGTCAAGATGATACTTACCTTCGACTTCCTTCAGTGTAGAAAGTACAAGCTTGCGACCATTTTGCTCAACCTTGCTCATAAAGGGTGTATAGATAGGATCGTTGACCAATACTGCTTCGCCTACCTTGGTAAAGACATTCATCATCAGCGCTAGGCTTGGCACGACACCAGGGGAAAACAAGATATTTTGCTTCTCTAACTGCAAGTCATAACGACTGCCATGCCAGTTAATAATTGAGTTATATAAGGCATCAGTAGGCTTGATATAACCCAAAATACCATGCTGCATGACTTGCTCAACCGCGCTTAATATCGGTGCGGCAGCCTTAAAATCCATGTCCGCCACCCATAGCGCAATCGTGTCATCGCCATAGTGCCACTTGAGTGAACCGGTATCGCGTCTATCGATTATTTCATCAAAGTTATATTGCATTGCTACTCTTCTTATTTGGAATCATAATGGTTTGGAACGTCAAGAACACAGCGCAATATATACATTGTATTATCAATATACGCTACGCTATCTGCTTTAGTAGATTAAGGCGCATTCAATTTTTCATAAAAAACTAAAGTGTTTTTAGACCTTAATTATCCATTTATCGGCTTAAATAACCGTCAAAGATATAAAGTGAACATTATTTTAATAATGATTAAAAATTAATGCTACATTAAGGTTTCAGACTCTATCTATGATAAAGTTATTTATGCCAAAGTGCGCTGATGTTGCCATGATTATAATCTATCAACATCTACCCAAACTATCTAATAAGCCATCAAGGCTAACAAAAAGGAATAAAGAATGAAAATGGACTTGTTACCGAAATCAGTACTAAAGATTAGTGCCCTTACCTTTGCCATTGCCGCAACTGCTTCTTGCACTGCTATGGCAACAGGAACTGACCATCAGACTGCAAACGCAACTGGCAGCACCGCTATCACTCTTGGCAATGCTGCCACGACTAGCGGCACCAATGATACCGTTGCCATTGGTAGTCAGGCCAATGCAGGTCTAAATTCAGCTACTGCCGTTGGCGGTCAAGCGAACGCTGCTGGTCTAGGCTCAACCTCTATCGGTTGGCAATCAAAAGCCACTGCCGAACGGGCGCAAGCTTTTGGTCATCTAGCCAATGCAAGCGGTGTGCGCTCTACTGCTGTCGGTGAAGCAGCCATGGCAGGTGGCAATAATGATACGGTTGCTGTCGGTAATAAAGCCAATGCAGGCCTAAATTCAGCCACTGCCGTTGGCGGTGAAGCCAATGCCGCTGGTCTAGGCTCAACTTCTATCGGTTGGCAGTCAAAAGCTACCGCTGAACGCGCACAAGCATTTGGTCATCTAGCCAATGCAAGCGGTATGCGCTCTACCGCTGTCGGTGAAGCAGCTATGGCACAAGGCGCAACTTCGGTCGCAGTCGGTAATAAATCTATGGCAGGCGGCATGAACAGCATCGCTATTGGTAATGAGGCAAAGGCGTCTAAAGACAACCAAGTCGTCTTAGGTAACGCTGGACAAGTCCAGTCGAGTACCGCAGCACAATCAGGTACGGTCAGAATCGTCACAATCGATGACAACGGCACTTTAGGTACGATGATGGTTGACTACTACCAAAAAGCTAAATAATTATAGTTGAGTGGTCAACACTGATGCTGTTGTAGTCAGTCATACTAGATAAAACAAAAAACCTCGCGATTGCGAGGTTTTTTTGGGTGATGTATTTGATTAAATAGGATTTTTACGAAAGTTTAAAAGATAATCAAACATATCGAACTTTTATCTTTTGCGTAGGAGAAATCATTCTTAAACTTTATTAATATTAACGCCCCTTAAACTCAGCCTCACGTCTCTCAACCATCGCCATCACGCCTTCTTTAGCATCTTCTGAATGAAACAGCGGCGGGAGATAGCTATGGATATTGGCCAATGCCGTTGCTGCACCATTGCGGCTAGCATCTTGCGCTGAAGACAATGCCCCTCTCACACCCAAAGGTGCGGCTTTACAGATCTCTTGGGCTAGCGTTAATGCACGCTCGTATTCAGTGCCACTTGCTACTACTTCACTGACCAAATTCAGTCTATCTGCCGTTTGCGCATCGAATGCTTTACCAGTAAGCAAATATGGCATGGCTTTTTGCCAGCCTGCCGCTGCGACAAACCGTACCGTCGCCCCGCCAAATGGCATGATACCGCGCTGTACTTCCATTTGTGCAAAGTTGCAGTTATCACTAGCGATAACCACGTCACTGTTTAGCATCAGCTCGATAGCCACTGTGAAGCAAGTACCTTTGACCGCCACGACCACGGGTTTGGTACGCAATTTTCCACTGATACCCCATGGGTCGATTTGATCGTCATTAAACTCAAACACGCCATCGTTTAGCTTGTCTTGTAGCTCGACTAAATCTAATCCAGCAGTGAAGTGATCACCATGGGCAAATATCAACGCACAGCGTAAGTTATCGTCTGCCTCGTAGCGAGTCATGGCGTCAGACAGTTGAGCAATCATATGACTGTCAAAAGCGTTGCGTTTGTTAGCGCGATTTAGCCCGACAAGGCAAACATGGCCTTGCGTGTTATAAGTGATGCGGTTTTCTGTGGCGTTACTATCCGTAGTCATGGTTTCATCCTTGTTAAAGTAATCATTGGCATACAATGAGTGGTTATATAGTCAAATCTCGGTAATTTATGTGTAGAGATTGAGCGATAAGTTACCTTTAATATAGACATCCTCGTTCTATAACACAAGCAATAGAGATGACTCGCATAGTGCAAAAATCGATAAAAGTTGACCTCATTTACGATAAGTGCAACTATGTTGCAGGTCTAAATATGGTTCAGAGTATTTTATGGAATTTTGGCACGGTTTTTTGCTCATCACTAGCGTACACCTATTGGCTGCGGCCTCACCTGGCCCTGATTTTGTCTTAGTCTCGCAGCAGACGTTGGCAAAAGGCCGACGCACAGGTTTGATTTGTAGTCTCGGTATTACCTTGGGTCTTGCCGTCCATATTATCTATTCTGTATTAGGACTGGCGACTGTCATTGCTCATTCGCAGCCATTATTGACTACTATTAAATGGTTGGGTGGTGGCTATCTGATTTACTTAGGTTGGCAAGGTATCCAAGCTAAGCCTAAAAAACCAGCAGAGTTAAACACCGCTCATCTTTTAGAAAAAACACATGCTTTAGAAAAAGCAGATCCACAAGTAGGTTCAAGCGCTCACGTTTCACAAGATGCGCTTACTAGCCAAACCACACCTACAACCAAAGAAACCACTATCGAAAAATCGCCTAGCAATAGCGAATCTACCTTTGCTACGTTGCGTCGCGGATTTCTTTGTAATGTCTTTAATCCAAAAGCCCCTGTATATTTTGTAGCTATCTTTACTCTTGTATTGTCGCCTGATATACCGCTTTGGCAATTGGCTATTTATGGTGTATGGATGATGGTGTTACAGATGGCGTGGTTTAGTACGGTCGTAATGCTACTTTCTATCCCTGCGGTACATCGACGCTTCCAAAGGTTTGAGCATTGGATCGACCGTGTATTGGGTACTGCGATGATCGTATTAGGGCTTAACTTGATATTGCGCCATCGATAAGCGACCGATAAAGCGCGGATAAACAATTAGCAACCTGCGAAATCTGCTACACTGGTTACTTATATCCATATATCGTAGCCTGACATTATGACAAGTAAGCCCATGACCCGTAACCCTGCAAATAGTAAACACAGAAACAGATCTCCTGCGACCGCAAAAAAACTCGGTCAGCTACACCCGCGCAACCCGCACCAAGGTCGTTATGACTTTGCAGTACTGACTCGCGCCTTACCAGAGCTTGCTGACTGCACCATTACCAATCCTAAAGGTGAGTCGACGATTAACTTCTCGGATCATCAGGCTGTTCGCGTGCTAAATAAAGCACTATTGGCGAACTATTACGGGGTTAAATTTTGGGACATCCCTGAAGGTTATCTATGTCCGCCTATTCCTGGACGTGCCGATTATATTCACTATATCGCGGATTTACTGGCGCAGACCACTCATGTGAATGCCGATAACACACCGCCAACGGGCAAAGAAATTCACGCCCTTGATATCGGTACTGGTGCGAGTGCTATCTATCCTATCGTCGGTAGCCAAAGCTATGGCTGGCGCTTTACAGCAAGTGACATTGACCCTATTTCGGTCAACACCGCAGCGCTGATTTGTGAAGCCAATCCAAAGCTAAAAAGTGCGGTCAAGGTAAAGCTGCAGCCTGAGCCTAAATTTATCTTTAAAAACATCATTGGTCGTCAAGATTATTTTGATGTCGTGGTTTGCAACCCTCCATTTCATGCTTCATTAGAAGAAGCGATGGAAGCCAATAGCCGCAAGCAGCATAATTTGCAGCGCCATCGTGGTAAGAATGAAAGCGAGCAAATCAGCCGCCGTTCAACCAAATCAGGCAACGCTGCGCAAAACCTAAACTTCGGCGGTCAGCACAAAGAGCTATGGAGTGAAGGTGGCGAGATTGCCTTCTTGACTAAGATGGCAAAAGAAAGCCAGAGCTTTGCTGAGCATGTGGGTTGGTTTACTACTTTAGTGTCGAAATCTGAAAACGTTAAGCCATTGCAAATATTATTAAAGCAGCTAAACGTCGCTCAAATGCGTATTATCGAAATGAGCCAAGGTCAGAAAAGCACTCGCGTACTAGCTTGGCGCTTTGACACTGACGAAGAATAATCACTAAGCAAAATTACTAATTCAAGTTTCACGTGAAACAAAAAAGCACCGCTCTACAGTTTAGAGCGGTGCTTTTTATTGAGAATAATAAATTTAAAAAAACTGATAGTCAAAGAAGTCTATAACAGGTACAAGGCAGCCGACTGCAGATAGTACAAGTAGTACATCTAAGGAGGGTAACGCCGTAGCTGTTTAGTAATTCTTTGACTATATTAGCTAAAAAACATCACTTTTAATCCAATTAAGATAAGCACCAATCCACCTAATGCTTCCGCTTTATCCTCTAGCCATGTGCCTGAGCGACGTCCCAAATAGACCCCGAGCCAGCCAAATATAGCAGTTACTACAGCGATAATTAAGCAAGCTAACCACGCGTTCAGTGCCAATAAATTCAGCGTAAACCCTGCCGCCATTGCATCAATACTAGTTGCAACTGCTAACGTAAACATAGTGCGGTGATTGATATGTCCATGCTTACTCGTGGCTTTTACTGTATCACTATCAGTGTTAATAGCATCATCATTGACGTCCAGATCATCACTGTCAGCATCTTCCTCATCCGCAGTAAACACTTCGTAAAGCATTTTGCCACCTAGAGCAATCAAAATAGTGCCGCCAATCCAAGGGGCAGCCGCTGCCAACCAACCCAACATTGCCGCACCTAATAAGTATCCGATAAGAGGCATTACGCCCTGAGCAATACCAAAGTAAAGCGCAGCATAGATAGCCAAGCGCAGTACATATTGATGACTATATTTTTGAGCCTTAGCACCCAACCCTATTGACACTGCAAACGCATCCATCGCTAAAGCAATAGCGAGTAAAATTACTTCAACCATTTGATTCCCACAAATTATAATTATTAAGTAATAGCAACGCTAACAAATGAGTTTCACGTGAAACAAAAATACCGCCTTGAATATCAAAGCGGTATTTTTATAAATTGTCAGTAACCAATTTCAAATTTAGATATCTAAGTTCGATACTGTTAGTGCATTCTCTTCAATAAAGATACGACGCGGTTCAACGTGATCACCCATCAAGCAAGTAAACATATGGTCAGCGGCGATAGCATCTTCGATAGTAACGCGTAGCATACGACGGTTTTCAGGATCCATCGTTGTATCCCACAGCTGGTCGGCGTTCATCTCGCCTAGCCCTTTATAACGCTGGATAGCTAGACCACGACGCGCATCAAGCATCATTTGCTGCCATAGATAATCGAAATCACGTACTGGGATATCTTTCGTTGTTCCCGCAGATGCTTCACGGCGGATAAAAGCATCGCTCTCAAGCAACGTATTCCATTCACTTGATAAACGTAGCAGTTTGCCATACTCACCAGAGTTGATAAAGCTAGCATCTAACAGATAATGGTGTGCTAGTTGATGCACATATACTGTGACGCGTGGCAGCCACTGAGCCTTGGTAGATAAAGCCTCACTATCTGACGCTTCACCTTCTTCAGTACCTACTACTGGCGTCATACCCAATAGATCTGCTGCGGCTGCATCCATATTTTTTGGCTGCGGCGCGTGGATATTAACCAATTCAATCTCAGGGCTTAGATCGCTACCGAAGTGATCCAGCTTAGTCTGCATTGCTGCTTTCCATTCCTGCATGGCAGACTCATCATAAGTCATGTCAGTGCTAAGTTTTGGCGTATGCGTCAATGCGTCCAAAATCACCGCTGGGAAACGAATCTGCAGACGCGCCTTGATCAACTGAGTTTGGTTGTAGTCGTTAAGCAGTGTCTCAAGCGCTTGACCAGTAATCGCAGGCGCATCGGCACTGATATGCAGCTTGGTATTGTCAATTGTTGAAGACAAGAGATAGGCTTTAAGCGCTTCGTCATCTTTGAGGTACAACTCTTGACGACCTTTTTTTACTTTGTATAGCGGCGGCTGAGCAATATATACATAGCCGCGCTCGATTAATTCAGGCGTTTGACGGAAGAAGAACGTTAATAGCAACGTACGAATATGCGATCCATCAACATCGGCATCGGTCATGATGATGATTTTGTGGTAGCGTACTTTATCAGGATTATACTCATCAGGACCAATACCACAACCTAATGCAGTAATTAGGTTACCCACTTCAGCAGATGATAGCATCTTGTCAAAGCGCGCACGTTCGACGTTCAGAATCTTACCTTTTAGTGGCAAGATTGCTTGCGTTTTTCGGCTACGACCCTGTTTAGCTGACCCACCTGCAGAGTCACCCTCCACGATATATAGTTCAGATAATACTGGATCTTTTTCTTGGCAATCAGCCAATTTACCAGGTAGACCTGCAATATCCAAAGTGGTCTTGCGACGTGTCATTTCACGCGCTTTACGAGCCGCATCACGTGCACGCGCTGCATCGATAATCTTATTCGCAATGGCTTTACCAGCACCTGGATTTTCTAGCAGATAGTCATTGAACTTGTCATGCATCGCTGATTCAACAGCAGATTTCACTTCGCTTGATACTAGCTTATCTTTGGTCTGACTTGAGAATTTTGGATCTGGTACTTTTACAGAGACAATTGCAGTTAAGCCTTCACGAGCATCATCACCCGTTGCAGCTACTTTCTCTTTTTTGAATAGGTTTTCGCGATCCATGTAACTGTTCAGGCAACGCGTCAATGCTGAACGGAAACCAGATAAGTGAGTACCACCATCTTTTTGCGGGATATTGTTGGTGAAGCACAGTACTTTTTCGTTATATGTATCTGTCCACTGTAGCGCGACTTCTACGCTGATACCATCGTCTTGCTGACTGGTAAAATGGAATACTTCATTGATACCGTCTTTACCAGCATTGATATAGCTAACAAACTCTAGCAAGCCACCTTTATGCTCAAACTCGTGACGCTTATCAATACGCTCATCAGTCAAAACAATACGCACACCAGAGTTCAAAAATGATAGCTCACGTAAGCGTTTTGCCAAGATATCGTACTCAAAGATCGTACCAGTAAACACGTCACTGCTAGGATAAAAGCGGATTTGTGTACCTGTTTGATCGGTTGCTTCCATCTGTTGGATATCGCTATCAGGTACACCATCAGTATAAGTCTGATGATAATGATAGCCTTCACGCCAGATATTCATTTCAAGCTTTTGAGACAGAGCATTAACTACTGATACACCCACACCGTGCAAGCCACCTGACACTTTATAGCTATTGTCATCGAACTTACCTCCTGCATGCAATACAGTCATAATGACCTGAGCTGCTGATACACCTTCTTCTGGATGGATATCAACAGGCACACCGCGACCATTATCCATCACACTGACAGACTCATCTTCGTGAATAACGATATCAATCTGATCACAGTGACCAGCAAGCGCCTCATCGATAGAGTTATCCACTACCTCAAAGACCATATGATGCAAGCCTGTGCCATCATCGGTATCACCGATATACATACCAGGACGCACACGTACGGCCTCTAACCCACGCAATACGCGAATATCTTTAGAACTATAATCAGAAGGCAACACTTCTGAAACTACAGTAGGCACAGCTGCTTCAGTAGTACTGTCGTCTATCAATTGCTCGTGGTCAATAGGTAATGAATCACTCATGTACATTCCTTAATCTAGCCATAATCAGCCATTTACGATTAGCGCACTTATAAAAAGTCTGCTGCATAATGGCATCTTAAAATTAACGTCTATTATTCATAATCTAGAGTGCATATGAGCAGCTAAACTACTAACCACCGTTAGCCTCAAAAAAGGCTGCACAGAGATAAAATTAGTAAATTATTTATTAGTAATAGTCTTTGTTTTTCTAGACATTGTCAAAACTATTGAAATAAATAAAATACATAATTATCAAATACTTATAGATAATTGAAAAATAGAAATCCTTTCTATGATGCTATCAAATAAATTGCTGAGCACAGGACAAAAATAAAGGGTTATTTTAACATTTTTTTGCTTCTAAGTCACTGTTTACTGAGAGTTTTACGGTCTGTGAAAGGTCGTCTTAACATAGTAACTGTCAGGACAGATAGTAGTGGCTAGTGTATTGAATAATGAGAAGTTAAAGTAGATGGGTAATCATCAAAAGTATAAGCAGAAAAATGAAGTATTAGTTAGTAAATGAGATTTTTCCTTGTTTCACGTGAAACGTATTTGGTTGTGACCAAAGTTCATTAACTAAAGGTAAAATATCGTCTGTCAGACTGGTCATGAATACTTGGCACGGGAGTTGAGCTAGGGTCGATAGCAATATTTCTATAGCTCTATCATCCAATTCTGCAGTGATATCATCTAGAAGCACAACAGGTGTCGCTCTCGATGATAAATCATCATTGAGTGAGTCACTGCGCTCTCCATCGTTTAGCAACATTGGTAGTTGCGATAAGCGCAGTGCAGTAATGAGCAGTTTCTTTTCACCGCGAGACAATACATTTGCTGCCTGCTCTTTTAAAGTCGGTAATTTGGTTTGGATACTATTTGCTGAAGCTGCTGTTCTGGCATCTGTCGTTTGATCGTTTACAGAATCATCAGAATGCCAATGCACATGAATATCAGCACGATGATTGCCTATACGGGTATATCCCAATTGCAAATCCTGCTCTAACCGCTCATTAAGCTGCACATCTAGTGCGACACTGGTGTCATAACCAGCGTTATAGCTCAGGCTTAGTTGCTCAGCGTAAGAAGGCAATAGCTGTACGATACTCTTGGCAAAATAAGGCTTCCATTCAGTAAATACCTGCTCTCGATAATGATGAATCAAAGCAGCATGATTACTTAACCCTTTATCCCATGATTTTAGCTCAGCCAGCTGTACTGGTGTTAAATGACGAGTGCTTTTTAGCAAACTATTGCGCTGTTTTAGAAGGCGTTGATAAGCCATCCATTGTGGATGGAACCCTTGTTTCATGTGAAACACTAACCAATCTAACAGCTGTCGACGGCTAGCGCTTCCCTGCTCCAACATATCCATTGTAGATGGATCTATCAGTAACGTAGGTAGCTGCTCTGTTAAGATACTTTGGTTGTAAACAGTGTTTTGATTGAGACGTAGGACAGTCGTAGCATCTGCTTGCTTTTGAATAGCTAAAGTACGACTATCATTGAGCTTGGCATGAACAGTCGTGTTATTTTGATGATGCTGGATATAGCGTTTTGGTTGGTGATGGCGAAAGCTCTTACCTCTTGATAACAAGAATATAGCTTCGAGCAACGAGGTTTTACCACTGCCATTTGCACCGATAATGATGTTGCAGGCAGCAGGCTCTAGGCTAGTTTGAGTAAGGTTTCTAAGATGGGATATTTGTAGACGTTCAATCATAGTATCGATAGCCGCCCATTAAAGCCCGCTTTTTTAGCAGGCAAAAGTTCATTGAAAAATTAATATTTAGTACTGAAAATAAAGCTCTTTGAAACGTGCTATTTCTATTCAAATCTATTTATTTTTAAAGAAAACACACTATATACGCATTGGCATAATGACATACTGATGGAACTCATCATTTAGTTGATTGACCAATACAGAGGCATTCGATTGGCTCATATGCATTTGTAAATCGCCTTGGATAACACCTAATACATCTTGCAGATACGCAGCATTAAACGACAGCTCCATCGGCTCGCCTTGATACTTAGCTTGTATCATCTCGACTGCTTCATCCTGCTCAGCATTGTTGGCACGTACTTCGACCATGCCATCGCTAGCAAAATTAAAGACCACACCACGAGATTTTTCATTACTCAAAATGGCAACACGACGTAGTACGTCTGTCATTTTTTCCTGACTAAACAAAGCCAGTTTGTCAGTATTGCTTGGCATCACACGGCGATAATCAGGGAACTTACCATCAATCAAACGTGCAGTAAAAGTCACCATCAGATCTTGGCTAACTTGCCCTGTACTATCTACATCACCAAATGGCAAACTTACTTGTAGAAACTCTCGACCGAAGCTCAGAGTAACTACGTTATCCTGATCACCCAACATTTTGCCAAGCTCAGAAGCTAAACGCTCAAGTTCGATCACTGCCTTACGCGGCAAGATAGCCTGCATATTGAGATCTGCGCTTACATTGATCACACTACGGGCTAATGCCAATCTATGGCCATCTGTTGCTACCGTTGTCAGTTGCTGCTGTGAAACGTCAAATAACATACCTGTTAAGTAGTAGCGTACATCTTGAATCGCCATCGCAAACTGTGTTTTATGAATCAAATCTGTCAGACGATTACGGTTAATAGTCAGAGGGGTGATATTTTCAGGGTTACCCAAGCTCGGATAGTCTTCGCTTGGCAATGTTCCTAATGTAAAACGGCTTTTACCACTAGTTAACAAGCAACGCTCATTTGCTTGAGTTGCTAGATTAACTTGCGCCTGTGCAGGTAGCGATTTACAAATATCTTTTAGCTTAGTTGCAGGAAGCGTCGTTGTACCTGCTTCTACACAAGCACCAACAGGCAATTTCAATGTCGATGTCAGCTCTACCTCTAAATCTGACGCTGTTAAGATAAGCTCAGAATCTGATAGCTGTAGCTTGATATTACCCAATATAACCATATTGTGGCGTTTATCAGCGGCTTTGGCGATCAAGTTGATAGCTTTTAGTAACGATTCTCGATTGATCGATAATTGCATGCTTAGTTACTCTTATTTGAATGATTCTTTTATAAAAATTTGTCGTAATGACTCAATAATACCTTGTCTGCTGACGATAATCTACAGAGCATCTGTGCACTTGTATTTTCGATATTATAAACCATCTGTCGTTACTAAAACACAATGATATCTGGCGCTTTTATCCTGCCTGTAACATTAGAGCTAGGGTTTTATAGTCCTTATCAAATGCAGGATCTGCTGCTCTTAACTCATTTACTTTATCGCAAGCGTGCATCACCGTCGTATGGTCGCGTCCACCGAACGACTGACCAATTTCAGGGAAGCTATCGCCTGTTAATTCACGCGACAAAGCCATCGCTATTTGACGTGGTCTTGCAATACTACGCGTACGTTTACGCCCCATAATATCTTTGACCGTGACATCATAGTACTCAGCAACTATCTTACGGATGTTATCCATATTCACTGCCTGCACACGCATCGCAACGATATCTTTTAGTGCGTATTGCACCATCTCAAGAGTAATCTGTGCTCCTGTTAAGTTAGCATTGGCAAACACCTGATTTAGGGCACCTTCTAAACGTCTGACATTAGACACCACATTTTGTGCAATGAATAGCGCACATTCCTTTGGTAATACCATCCCGTAGGAGGCTGCTTTTTTCTGCAGAATTTGTACTCGAGTATCAATTTCAGGAGGATCAACAGCGACTGTTAACCCCCAAGAAAACCGTGATCTAAATCGTTCATCAAATTCCGTCATTTGGGAGGGATGTCGATCAGAGGCTAAAATAAGTTGTTTATCACCACTAGTAAAATCTGCAAATAATGTTAGAAACTCATTACTACTTTTAGTCTTTCCTGCCAATACATGAATATCATCTACAATTAATAAATCTACTTTTTTTATTTTCTTTTTAAAATCTTCTATTTTATTATTTCTTAATGAATAAACTAATTGGTTTATAAATTTTTCAGAAGTGAAATAATAAAAACTTTGATTATTTTTTAAATAACGATGAGCTACAGAATGCATTAAATGCGTTTTTCCCAATCCAGAAGGGCCGTATATAAATAAAGGATTGTGACGATTTTTTGATTGGCGCTTACCAAGCTCATAACAAGCCTTGTAAGCCAGATTATTGGATTTACCTGTAACAAAGGTTTCAAAAGTAAAGTCGGGGTTCAGATAGCTTAATGATTTTGTATCAGCAGACTCAACTGGCTCATTATGACGCATGTTCGCGTCGATATCTGCTTTTGCGTTGTTATGGTGAATAGATTCAAATTTATGTTCGGATGGGGTAGGGGAGACGTCGTCTTCTACAAACAAAGAACCTGATTGACTGTTATCTTCTGCATTGCGGCCAGCATTATCAACACGTACAACGACCTCTTCAATACTACCTTGACTGTGTTTGGTCACCAACTGCTGAATATCTTGAAGATGATTCTTCTTGATATACGTCACAAAATAATCATTGGGAGCAAGAATAATCAAAGTTTGTGCTTCTTGATGAGCTGACAGAGGTCTCAGCCACATAGTAAACACGTTGTCTTTGACGTTATAACGCAAATCGTTTAGACATTTATCCCAAATATTTGCTGTGTCTATCATGAAAAGTACTGACCTTGTAATCTGAAATAATAGTTATTTTTTAGCAATATAAATTGCTACCTAAGCCTCGATATTACGCGTAACAACTAACCAAAGAGTTCGTACTGATATCCTATACGAAGGTGTATATCAAGTAGCGCCTAATTTAACACAGATACCCTGTGGATAAAACCTTGTTTTTTGTGGATAAGACTGTGGACAGTTCTGTGCATAACTTTTACAAGCTAGTTATCCATATTTAACCCACAGTTTATCCACAGGCTTACCCATAGCCTAGTAAATTGATAATAAAAAGGAAAATAGACTTAACCACAGATAATCATAGTCCCAATAATAACAATACTATATTTATATTAATTAATTATTATTATAGTGTTTAAGCCAACCTGTGGATAACTTTGTAAATTATAGAATATATAACTATAAAATTTGGTTAACTAGAAATAGGTTTTAAGGAAATATCTTTACTAGATTTGTATGAGGTATTTCCTATTTAGGGACAAAGCAAATTAGTTTATTGACCAAAACTATACTGAATGGTATAATCCTCCGTTATTACGAATTTAGTCCATTATTTTGATAGGTGAGTTATGAAACGTACATTCCAACCAAGCGTGATCAAGCGTAAACGTACTCACGGTTTCCGTGCTCGTATGGCAACTAAAAAAGGCCGTCAGGTCTTAGCTCGTCGCCGCGCTAAAGGACGTCATCGCCTTACTGTATAATCAGTAGATTGCGATAAGCATGGCTAACAGTGCTTGTTGTGTTCTTATTGTTTATAGATTGCGATAGTCAATCATCACAACTGACACTTAGCCATATATTAAAAGCGCCCACATAGGCGCTTTTTTTGTCTCTATAATTTGTTATTATTTCTTCTATCGTTATTCTACTAGGTTGTACTATGTCCAATACTCTATCAGATACACCTGCAGCTAGTTTCACTAAACAGCAACGCCTGCTTACCCCTGCAGCCTTCCGTGAGGTATTTGACGCACCTGAGCGCAAGATTCATCAGAGTCATTTAATGGCTTTTGTACGTGCTAACGAGCATGCACAGCCGCGAGTCGGTATGGCTATTACCAAGCGTAAAGTACCTACTGCTGTCGCTCGTAATTTGATCAAAAGGTATGTGCGTGAAGAATTCCGTACGAAAGCTTTTAAAATGCAAAATAAAGATATTGTTTTTATTGTTAAAAAACCTATTAAAGATATAGATAATAAAGAATTAAAAAATCAAATAATTAATATTTTTAAAAAAATAGAAAAAAAATAAAATGAATTTTTTATTAGAAAATAAATCTAAAAAAGGTATTTTTTATAGTATAACTTTTAATATAATTATTTTTTATCAAAAAATAGTTAGTCCTATAATACCTGCTCGTTGCCGCTATTACCCGACATGCTCAAATTATGGCAAACAAGCTTTAACATGGCATGGCACCCGTAAGGGTGGTTGGTTGTTGTTAAAGCGTCTTAGCAGGTGTCACCCTTTAGGTGGGCACGGTATAGACTTTGTACCCTTACCCTTAGCTTCCTATAGCTATCAATACATATCTTTTACTGATGTATCAAATAATAACCCCCAGAGTTTGGGTGTCTATCGAGACAATACTAGCTATGTTTCACAGCTTAATCATTTGATGAAATCAACATGAAGTCGCCTTCTTTAGTCTCAGATAGATACTCTGTTAAGTTACCCACAAGTTATCCACACTCTTGGTATCATTTGAGACAGATTTTTAGTAAAATGATGCACATTTTATGTAAATGACTACTGATGCAGTTGCAATGTGATAGGACAGCTGTGTAGGAGAGTCATGACACATGCCCTAATTTTTCATTCCCTAATTTTTTAATCTAGGAAAGGTTTATGCAAAAGATATTTCGGGTGATGATCATCATTGCGATGCTAATTACCGCTTATCTGCTGATTTTGGCATGGCGAGATGATTATGCCGATGCTCCAGCTGTAGATGCGGTGCCAGAAACTACGAGTTCGGTAGGTGCTGACATTCCTTCTACTACTGGTGCAGCAGGTGATATCCCGGTACAGACATTACCTGTGGATAACAGTGCCGTGACAGCGACTCCTGCGAAAAACGCTGGTCTAATCACGGTAACAACTGATCGCTATGATATAAAAATCAATCCAGAAGGTGGTGATATTGTTTATGCTGCGCTCAAGCAGTATGACGCAACGCTCGATAGCGATAAGCCTTTCGTATTGTTAGAAAACAACAGTAACCGTGTGTATGTGGCTCAATCTGGACTTATTGGTCAGAACGGTATTGATACAGCAGAAGGCAGAGCGACTTATAACCATACTGCTAACAATTATGTGATGGAAGATGGACAGCAAACGTTGTCAGTGCCGCTTACTTATAAAAAAGACGGCGTGACGATCACCAAGACTTTCACTTTCACTGAAAATAAATATCCAATCGATATTAGCTATCAGATTCAAAACGCGTCTACCAATGCTTGGCAAGGTCAGATGTTTGCACAGTTAAAGCGTGATGATAGTAAAGATCCTGGCATGTCTGATAAAGGCGCGCTGAGCATGGCGACTTATTTAGGCGGCGCTTGGGGCATACCAGATGATCCTTATAATAAGCTGAAATTTGGTGACTTTAGTGACGGCGAGTTGACGACCACTAGCGATAAAGGCTGGGTTGGTATTGTACAACATTACTTCGTATCTGCTTGGACACCTGAAAACTTCACTGGCAAATTCTTCACTCGTGAAACAGGTAGTGATTACTTTATCGGCTTCAATAGCCAACCAGTGAATGTGGCACCAAATAAGCAAGTTACCTTGAATGCAACACTGTATGCAGGTCCAAAAGTTCAGTCTGAGCTAAAAGACGTTGCGGTAGGCCTTAACAAAACAGTTGATTATGGTCTGCTGTGGCCAATATCAAAGGTCTTGTTTGCTATCTTGGAAGGTGTGCATAAGGTTGTTGGTAACTGGGGTTGGTCAATTATTTTACTGACTATCTTAGTAAAAATTGCCTTAATGTGGTTCTCTAATAAGAGCTACTATTCGATGGCTAAAATGCGTGCCATTGCGCCGAGACTCAAAGTGCTCAAAGAAGAGCATGGCGATGATCGTATGAAAATGTCGCAAGAAATGATGGCGATATACAAAGAAGAAAAAGTCAACCCGATGGCAGGTTGTCTACCAATCTTGATGCAAATGCCTATTTTCTTAGCCTTATATTGGGTATTGGTAGAGAGTGTTGAGCTTCGCCATGCGCCATGGATTTTGTGGATTCAAGATCTATCAGCGATGGATCCATGGTTTATCTTGCCGTTGCTAATGGGTGCATCAATGTTTGTACAGCAGCAGTTGAACCCACAGCCAGCAGATCCGATGCAAGCAAAAGTCATGAAGTTCTTGCCGATTATCTTTACTGCGTTCATGCTGTTCTTCCCAGCAGGTTTGGTTCTATATTGGACAGTCAACAACTTGTTTAGTATGACTCAGCAATATATCGTCAATAAGAAAGTCGATGAAGAGCAGAAGCGTCGTACGGTAAAAGTGGTCGATTAACTAGCTCTTTTTCGATAATATAAATAACCATCGCGCAAGCGGTGGTTTTTTTATAGGTGGTGGATAAGTGGTAAATGTTATCCACAGCTTATCAACATTATCCACAGCTTATAAACATTAAAACGAAAATATGTCTGATGCGGCTACCTTTCAAAGTTTGCTTTGTCAGTATGAGTTCAGACGTCTATAATGGATCTTTTAAATATTGAGAGTCATTGTGGATTCCTTAGAGACAGCATTAGCCGTACCTAATTCTTCTGAAAAGTCTAATACATCTGGATTGGCCACAATTGCTGCGATTGCAACGCCGCTTGGGCGAGGAGGTGTAGGTGTCATACGTCTATCAGGCAGTCGTGCCTACGAAATGGCATGCGCTCTAACAGGTAAGTCTGCTTTTACGCCGCGGATGGCCAGCTTCTGTCGTTTTTATCAAGCTGATGGCACTGTCATCGATGAGGGATTGGTATTGTTTTTCAAAGGTCCGCACTCATTCACAGGTGAAGATGTGATTGAGCTGCAAGGGCATGGCGGTGTTATTTTGCAAAACCAATTGCTTGCACGAGTTTTTGAGCTAGGTGCCAAGCAAGCAAGTGCAGGAGAGTTCTCTTATCGTGCCTTTGATAATGATAAATTGGACTTGGTGCAGGCCGAAGCGATCGCTGATGCGATTGATGCAACTAGTGCCGCCGCGGCTAGTAGTGCGATTCGCTCTCTAAGCGGTGAGTTTTCACAAAAAATTAACCAGCTATTAGAACAACTCATTCATCTTCGTTTACATGTTGAAGCTGCGATTGATTTCCCCGACGAAGAGGACGTGGACTTTTTGTCTGATGGCGTCATACAAAGCAAACTCGAGCAAACGCAAGAGAAGATACAACAAGTTTTAGCAACGGCAAAGCAAGGTCAGCTTTTGCGCGACGGTATCCATGTTGTGCTAGCAGGTAGGCCAAACGCAGGTAAATCTAGCTTGCTTAACCGCCTTGCAGGGCAAGAGCGTGCTATTGTGACTGATGTCGCTGGTACTACACGTGATACGCTGCAAGAGACAGTTGTACTCAATGGTTTGACATTACATCTGACCGATACGGCAGGCCTACGTGAGACAGAAGATACTGTGGAACGTATCGGAATTGAGCGTGCCCGTACTGCCATCACGCAGGCTGATATGCTACTGATGGTCTATGATGTGACTCGCGATGTTGAAGAAGAGAGCACACCGTTACAGCTTGCTGAACAGTTATTTGGTGAATTGCCAGAAGCTAAACGCTTACTTATCATTGCTAATAAGAGCGATTTATTGAGCGATAATAGTAGTGAAAAAAGTGCTGCTATGACCCAAGCTGAGATCAAGAACAGAGGTTATCAGCAAGTTAACGTTTCATGTGAAACAGGTGTTGGCATTGATGATTTAGTCGAAGCATTATGTGAGAAAGTAGGCTTTCATCCACCAGAAAATAGCTTAATCGCTCGTACCAGACATTTAGATGCCCTTAGACGAACTGCTAATTTCTTGGCAGAAGCCCATGAGCAATTAACGGTATTCGAAGCGGGTGAGCTGGTTGCTGATAGTTTACGTCAGGCCCAACAGAGCTTGGGTGAAATCACAGGTGAGTTCAGCGCTGATGACTTATTGGGTAAGATATTCGGCAGCTTTTGTATTGGTAAATAACTAGTAAACGGTGTTCTTAATTATTTAATGAATTAGCTATCTTGAAAACACTGCTCTTATTCTCAATCGTAAAATAAGGAAATGCTATGCACTGTCCGTACTGTAATGCGTCAGAGACCAAGGTTATTGACTCACGTCTTGCTGCGGAAGGGGCACAAGTGCGTCGACGCCGTTCGTGTAACAGCTGCCAAGAACGTTTTACGACTTTTGAGATGGTAGAAGTTGTCATGCCAAGGATTATCAAATCGAGCAACAAGATTGAACCTTACGATAATGAAAAGCTGCGCCGTTCTATTTTACTGCCTTTACAAAAGCGTCCTATCACTATCGATGAGCAAGAGGCGATGATTAGTCGTATTGAAAAGCGTGTTAGGCAGATGGGTGAGCGAGAAATCAGTAGTAAAGTCTTGGGTGAAATCATCATGAGTGAACTCAAAACTTTGGATGATGTCGCCTATGTACGCTTTGCTAGCGTGTATCGCGACTTTCAAGATATCGATGCATTTCATCAAGAAATTGCCAATATTCGCCCAAATGAAAAGTAGGCGAAGCAAGCTTTTAAATAAGCCCTAGCTGATAAGTGTTTCCTAATTACTAATCAGAATTACCAATCAGCTTTCAAACCTTACTTTCTTATATAGAACCCTCAATCATTTATTAAGCCTAGCCTTATGTCTATTCAAAGCCATGCTCAAGATGCACAAGACCGCTACTTTATGATGCTTGCTATCGAACAAGCAAAGCGCGGTTTGTATACTACTAGACCGAATCCTGCCGTAGGCTGCGTTATTGTTCAGGCAGAGCAGATTGTGGGTCAAGGATTTCACCCTAAAGCTGGCGAACCACATGCAGAAGTGTTTGCACTGAAAGAGGCTGTTACACAGGTAGCAGGGGCAACTGCTTACGTTACATTAGAGCCATGTAGTCATACGGGACGTACGCCGCCATGTGCGTTGGCGCTGGTTGCTGCTAAGGTAAAGCGTGTTGTGATTGCAGGTCTTGATCCAAATCCGCAGGTCGCAGGTCGCGGGGTGAAACTATTAGAGCAAGCTGGTATTGAGGTAACGGTCGGTGTTCTAACAGGGCAGGCAGAAGCACTAAACCGTGGTTTTCTAAAAGCTATGCGCACTCAGATGCCCTATGTACGATTGAAAATAGCGACCAGTCTAGACGGCCGTACAGCGATGGCATCTGGTGAATCAAAGTGGATTACCTCGACAGCTGCTCGTGAAGATGTACAAAAACTACGAGCACAAAGTGGTGCGATTATTACAGGTAGTGAAACTGTAATAACTGATAACCCACAACTCAATGTGCGCTCAGAACAACTGGACGTGCCACCTGAGAAAATACCTAATCCTAAAATAGTCATACTTGATAGGCGTCAGCGTTTGAAGCACAGCCTACAGTCTGATTATCAGCTATGCCGGCATCCAGATACTATCTATTGGCATGAAGACGATTTGTCGGCGTTGTTAGCAAGGTTAGTCAGTGAGCATCAATGCTATGACGTATTGGTGGAGGCAGGTGCTAGCGTTGCAGGTAGCTTTTTGAGTCAATATTTAGTAGATGAGTTAATCGTTTATCAAGCACCTTGCTTACTTGGAGATGACGCTCGTCCAATGGTTGATTTCAATCCTATGTCCCTTGCTCAGCAGTTACGGTTTGATATAGGAAGTCATCAGCAGCTTGGCCCAGATCTCAAATTAACCTTATTACCTTTATAAATATTCTTTGTATAAGTAGGTTTTCCACAAATTATAAAAAAAGCTTAGAATATGGATAAATCAATTATTAATTTACGTGTTTCACATGGAACTGTGTATAACTTTGTTTCACATGAAACACAAAAGATGTTTGTATCTCGATTGTTTTAATAAATATTTATATAAATCAATATCTTAACGGTTTATTTATGAATAAATAGGTTTCATGTGAAATTTTTATTTGTTGTGGATAACTATGTATTTATAGCGAATTCTAGTTATACCTCTATTGATTTATACCTACTTATCCACAATCTATCCTATTAAAGGTTAAATTTATTGATGCTTCACTGTCAGTTATTCGAACAAATTGTGATAAAGAATTGATAGATGATTTGATAAACTAAAATATTCGCCTATGAAGGCAATACAGTAATGAGATGAGGGTAATATGTTTACTGGAATTATAGAAAGCGTTGGAAAAGTTAAATCTATGCAGGCTACAGGCGGTGACATACGTTTGACAGTAGAGTCTGATGACTTAGATTTCAGTGATGTGAAGCTAGGCGATTCTATTGCATCAAATGGTATTTGTTTAACTGTAGTGGAGCTCGGAAGTAACTGTTACTCTGTTGATGTCTCACGTGAAACTATTGCTAGAACAGCATTGGAAGGGTTAAAAGCAGGACATACCGTCAATCTAGAAAAGGCCATGCTACCGACGACTCGTTTTGGTGGTCATATTGTCGCTGGTCATGTAGATGGAGTAGGGGTCGTTAGTAAATTACAACAAGATGCTCGTTCTATCTATATTGAAATTGAGATACCGCAAGAGCTAGCGCACTATACAGCGACCAAAGGCTCTATTACCGTAGATGGTATTAGTCTGACGACCAATTTAGTGCGTGACAACATCGTTTCTCTAAATATCATTCCACATACTGCCCAAGTGACGAATATTGCTAAGCATTGGTTAGTAGGTAATAAAGTTAATATTGAAGTAGATATTGTTGCCCGTTATCTAGAACGTCTACTAAATAAATCTCAATCTGGTGGTATGAACGCGTCAAACCCGCAAAGCCAAATCACAGAAGCATTTTTGGCAGATAATGGGTTTATGAAATAACAATTAAGCTTACCGAAATATTATCCTTGTACCAAGTTTTTGACCCTATCGATATTACTTTGATTAAGTGATATTGATAGGGTATTTTTTATTTGCACTAGAGATTTATTGTATAAAACTCTGCAAAACGGATTCTAAGTCTTTCTTACTAATGGGTTTGGATAAAAACTCGTCCATACCTACTTTCATACAAGCCTCGCGATCTTCTTCTGTATTATTCGCAGTTAGCGCCACAATCGGTATTTTATCACCTTGCGAGCGAATCACTTGTGTGGCTTGTAAGCCATCCATAACGGGCATTCGGCAGTCCATCAAAATCAAAGAGATCTCTTCACGTTGGCTTTTGAGTTTCTCGAGCGCTTGCTGTCCATCTTCTGCAACGATACTACGATAACCAAGTTTACTTAACATCTTACAGGCTATCTTTTGGTTAGTAGGACTGTCTTCTACGACCAAAATCAGTGGAGACAAGATTTCTTTCTTAGGTATATCTTCTATAAAAGATAGACTGCTGTCATATTGATGTTTGACCAGTATGTCTAGCGTTTTCCTTGCAAACAAGGTTAAGCGTAGTAGCTCAGAAAGTAGTAAACTCGCGTCCAAGGGTTTGGTTAAAAATCCATCATACTGGCCTAGTAAAGTAGAAGGGATATGCCTTTCAAGTTTCATGCTAAGTAATATCTTTGGTAATGAAGGCGTAGCGACTAGGTCGTTTAACGCTTCTTGCTGCTCGCTATACTTGTTGCTCGCATGAGCTGATAAGGTGATGGATTCGCTGTATTCATAATCTAATAACAAGACAGGAATGACGGTTTGCTCATCTTGTTTTAATTTATTCTTTAGCTGCTGTACAGTGGCTCTATCTAAAGTGCTGTAGATAGTCACGGATATCGTTAAGTACTCGCACAAACGTTGTAAATGTTCAGCAACTAGAGGCTGATTGATGACAGCGATAAGGTGAATATGGGGCAGCTGCGAACAACGATGATATACCGATTGATAAGTGGCATGAGGATAAGGAAGGTAGAGGCTAAATATCGTTTCTTTATCCACCGTATTACTTAGTTCGATGAAACCGCCGAGTAACTGAGCAAAGCTATTGGCATTACTCAATCCAATATTACTGTCTTCAACTAAGTTATGATTGGTTTGCTCACTGTTTTGATTCAAGATATTGACTAATTGATTTTGTCTCTCAGGAGTAATAGTTACTCCAGTGTCTTTTACGCTAAACCGAATCCAATAAGATGTCTGCGCAGGCATTGTCGTGTCATTGTTAGGAGTTAAATGCTGATTACTTATTCGCGTTACTTTATCTTCAGATACACGATCAATAGTGAGCGCGACATAGCCTGATGTTGTAAAACTAATAGCGTTTTTCAATAAGTTTAATAGGATATGGTGCAGTCGAATGTAATCGGTTTCGATGTAACGAGGACAGTCCGGCGCAAAGAAATAGATCAATTCTAACCCTTGTTGTCTTATTTCTTGTGTGACTAAATTGCTAACCTCTTTGCTTACCTTATAAATATCAACCGTTTCGATACTTAGACGTGTTTTTCGGACTTCAACTTCCTCTGTTGTTAGCGTCTCATTGAGCACAGTCAACATGCTTTGACTGGTTGCAATCAATGTATTTAGAGTTTTTTTGCCTTGAGCCGTCAATGTTGAAGGGTCGATGGGTTCCAACGAATCAATTATCTTCTCTAGTGGTAACCTTAACTTACGACCTATAAATGCTTGGGCTTCGTTTGATTCATCAATTTGTAATTGCAGTTGTTGGTTGTGCAGCTGTAATTGTTCAGATTGATGGAAAATCTCATCGACATTATTAAAAATCACAGTAAAACCGTGAACTTGCCCATGTTCACCGAACCATGGTGTTACGTGTAGTTGGTAGGCTTGTTTATTCTCCAAGCCATAAACCATGAGTGTGCGAGCAACGCGTAAACTTGAGATTGTTTTTAAGAGTATTTGAGTGGCCTCGTCTTTCCCTTCAACGAAATCAGTCAGCTCATAGCTCTGTTCACTCTGTGTGGGAGGGGTAAATACTTGCTCAAAACGCTGATTATAGAAACTAATTTGACCATGTCGTATACTCATCAACATCGGTAAGGGTGCCTGATCAACCAGACGTTCTAACCGATGAGTCAATGTTTTTATACGCCGATAGTCATTATGTAGTTGGTAGCTGACGCGACTTAGCGCATGACCTAACAGCATGAACTCGGTAGTAGATTCCTTTTGTAGAAACGGCGGCGGCGTATAAGACTCTTTTGCGCGGCTACTCAAATTATCCGTATAAACCAGTAATTGCTCCCAGTTGGTTCGACGATTGAGCATATAGAGCAATGCCATGAAAAATAGTACGATGGCGACCATCAAAGGAAGCCAGTAACGGTAAGATATCCAATCGATAACAAAAGGTTCGTGGCGTAATACGATATAAATCTGATGTCCGCTTTTTAGATTAATGATTCCTGTTAGTTCATTACTATTGACGGTATAAGAGCTATGGTCGCTGCTAGAAGCTGATGTACCGATGGTAGGGAAAGCAACGGTAGAAAAAGCAGATTCATTAGGACGAGTATTATGATGAATATAGGTCTGCCCAGAAGGCATCATTAAAATCAGCTGATAACTCAGTTGATCAAAAGTAGGCTGTTCTAAGATTTTTTTTATTTCACTATCTACAGGCGCTGCATGCTCAATAATACTGTGCTGTAGGGCATAAAAAGTGTCTATGCTATGTTGCTCACTATGTTTTTTCATCCCATCAAACAGTGTGACATAGTACAGCAGTAACATAACCGTGAGAGACAAGGTATAGAAAATCAATAAGCGCTGTAAGGACTGAAACTGTTGCATGAAAGCGTGGCCCTATCTCGACACGAAAAAATATAGTGAAATAAAAACGAAGTTTCTACATATAGTAGGTGAATTATACGACAGTTGAATTGTCTAACATTTCTAGTGTTACCTTCTATTTATAGCAGAATAACGGCTTACTGTTTATAAAGAGTGGCTATTAACACCAAATTGTTTTGTAAAAACTATAAGCAGAACGTTCGATGTTCTTGATATTATAAAGGCAAATAATGTCATTGGTTATCATGAAGTGAGGTCATTACAATCATGGCACTGCGCCGTAAACTCACCTATAATGAACAAATAAACCTTATATAATGCATGATTATGACTACAACTGCTCCTACCTTTGATACATCCAACTCGCTTACTGACCATGATAACCCAACTACTAACCGATTAAGGGTAGTATTTGCGGGTACGCCTGAATTTGCTGCTATTAGCCTTGAGTCATTAATTAAGCAGCAAGAAGCGCTGAATATAGAGATAGTCGCTGTTTACACGCAGCCTGATCGTAAAGCAGGTCGTGGTCAAAAACTGTCAGCCTCCGCGGTAAAAGAAGTTGCGTTGGCACATGATATCGCTGTAGAGCAGCCAGTCACTTTTAAAAAGTCTAGTGCAGAAGGGCTGGCTGCTAGGCAAACTCTGCGCACCTACCAACCAGATGTGATGATTGTCGCCGCTTACGGGTTGATCCTACCTATCGGTGTATTAGAGACGCCTACTCATGGTTGCTTGAATATTCACGCTTCACTGTTACCACGCTGGCGCGGTGCTGCACCTATCCATCGAGCACTCTTGGCCGGAGACGATGAGACAGGAATTACCATTATGCAGATGGACAAAGGTCTTGATACAGGTGACATGCTTTATAAAGTTAGCGAAAGTATTGCCTCTGATGATACCGCTGCTAGCCTACATGATAAGATGGCTGCACTTGGTGCGACAGCCATTAGTACGGTGCTAAAAGATTTAGCTGCTTATCAAGCTCAAGCTATTGCTCAAAATGATAGTCAAGCCAACTACGCTGAAAAACTGGTCAAAACCGAAGGCGAAGTTGATTGGTCGCAGCCTGCTGCCACTATTGAACGCCAAATTCGTGGGCTGACACCATGGCCAGGTGCTTATACTTTCCTAGCAGGGCAGCGCGTCAAAGTGTTGGCTAGCTTACCTGTAAATACATCGCAGCAAACCAATGAACCTGCTGGAACGGTTATCAGTGTCGGACGAAAAGCGATCTTAGTCGCTTGTGGCAAAGAGAGTGACGCTGAATCATCAGCCACCACTTTAGCTATTACTCACTTGCAGTTTGCAGGTGGTAAGCCAATGACAGCTGAACAAATTTGCCATGGCAACCAATTAAATGACGGCGATCAATTTACGTCAGAAACAAAATAACGTTACTTATATTTAACCTACTTGCACAAGACGCTATCGATCATACGTCAAGGAAATGAAATTTAATGAGACAAAACAGTACTGCGCCTAGAAACAATAAGCTCAAACCATCAAGCAATCTTATTATGAATGGCAGCGTACGCGTGCGTGTGATTCGCACCTTACTGGCTATTCAAAATGGTCAGTCGCTCTCAAGCGTCCTTGATCCATTATTGAATAGTTTGCACAATGGCGATAAAGGTTTCGCCCATGCCTTACTGCTCACGACATTGCGCCAGTGGTACGCACTGGCACGTTTGCTCGACAGCTTAGCAGACAACCCTATCGACGAAGTTGAAGTGCGTACCACTATTCAAGTCGGCTTAGTACAGTTGCTATATTTAGAAGTGGCTGACCATGCTGCGATTCATGAAACCGTTGAAGCAGCCAAAGAGATTGAATTCGCTCACTCGACTGGTTTAGTAAATGCTATTTTGCGTAAAGTCGCTAAGAATCCAAGCAAATTCCGTAAGAAATGCGATAAAAAGCATAGTCTACCGAATTGGCTCGCTTATCAGCTTAAACAAGATTGGAGCGAACAGTATGATGAGCTGACACAAGGTTTACGCCAACCAGCACCGATGTTTTTACGAGTGAATTCGGCGGTTACTTCGGTAGAGGATTATCAGCATGCATTGGATGGCGCAGAAATTGATGCAGATATCGTCGAGCTAACGACTGGTTTTAAGGTAGCAAACTCATCAGAATCTGCCACTTCTACCACGCTATCAACCAAAGGTCTTAGACTACATCAAAGCACTGCCGTTAACGCTTTGCCTGATTTCGCCTTAGGAACGGCTAGCGTACAAGACATGCATGCTCAGCTCGCTGCACCAATTATTAATCAAGCATTGATGGCTAAACTTAGCGCTGAAAAATCTGATACGGAAAATACGAATAATGAGATACATATTCTAGATGCTTGTGCAGCACCTGGTGGTAAATTGGCTCATTGGTTAGAGCTCATGAGCGCTAGTGACGAATCATCGTTGTTTCACGTGAAACAAGACAATGCTGAAACATCACCTGCGATTACTGATATCAAGGTAACAGCTATTGATAATGAAGCACCGCGTATCGAGCGTATTCGTGAGAATTTACAACGCTTAAATCTGAGTCAGCATGATTTGCAGCAAGCAGAGAAAAGCGTCGCACTTAATATCGTCTGTGCAGATGCAACCAGATGGCAGCATGGCAAAAATAAAAAAGCGGCGACAAATGAGTCGGTATTTGATGCGATATTATTAGATTCTCCTTGTACTGCGACTGGCGTGATTCGCCGTCATCCTGATATCAGTATCCTACGTACCGAAGAAGATATCGAGCAAACGGCACTGTTGCAAGCAGACATCTTGCATAACTTATGGCCACAACTCAGAGCTGATGGTTATCTGCTGTACGTGACATGTTCTATCTTAAAGCAAGAGAACGTCGAGCAAATGCAGGACTTTATCACTCATCATAATGATGCAGTAGTGATTGAGTTTACCGACGATTGCAACTGGGGCATCGAACAAGCAATCGGTCGTCAGTGCTTACCGATTGATAGCGCGAGTGGCGATGGTTTTTATTATGCATTGCTACAAAAAACCGCTGAATAAACCATTTTTAACTATTGAATAACATTATTGTAGACAGGACAATCTAATGAAATATATCAGTACCCGTGGTCAGACAGCGCCGATGGATTTTAGTGATGTGCTTTTGATGGGTCTTGCCCCAGATGGTGGTTTGATGTTGCCTGAGCATTATCCGAATATCGATAGTACAACCCTTGATGAGTGGCGTACGCTCAGCTATCCGCAGCTTGCGATGGCGATTATACAGCGTTTTGCCACTGATATTCCTATGGCTGATTTGCAAGATATTATTGAGCGTACTTATACCGCCGAGGTGTTTGGCTCTGAAGAGATTGTTCCTGTCCGCAAACTTGAAGATAACTTATATATTCTAGGATTATCAAACGGTCCGACATTGGCATTTAAAGATGTTGCCATGCAGTTTTTGGGCAATGCCTTTGAATATGTGCTTAAGAAAAAAGACGCGCGTATTACGATCATTGGTGCGACCAGTGGTGACACGGGTAGTGCAGCAGAGTATGCATTGCGCGGTAAAGAAAATATCGAAGTCTTTATGCTGTCACCACATGGCAAAATGAGTGAGTTCCAGCGTGCGCAGATGTATAGTTTGACCGATGCTAATATTCATAACATTGCTATCGATGGGATGTTTGATGATTGTCAAGACATCGTTAAAGCGCTACAGCAAGATGCCGAGTTTAAAGCGGCTTATAATTTAGGCACGGTAAACTCTATCAACTGGGGTCGTATCCTAGCGCAGATTGTTTATTACTTTAAAGCTTACTTTGCGGTCACGACGAGCAACGATAAAAAAGTCAGCTTTAGCGTACCATCAGGTAACTTCGGTAATATCTGTGCCGGTCACATCGCTCGCGAAATGGGATTGCCAATTGAGCGTCTGATTGTCGCAACCAATGAAAACGACGTTTTAAATGACTTTTTTAACCAAGGTGCTTATCAGCCGCGTCCGACTGAAAAAACCTACGTAACCTCTAGTCCGTCGATGGATATTTCAAAAGCATCTAACTTTGAGCGTTTTGTTTATTTGCTATTAGAAAAAGACAGCGTACGCGTTCATGAGTTATTTGAAGGGGTGAAATCTGGTCAAGGTTTCGATTTATCTGAGCTAATGGAAGCAGTTAATAATCGTTATGGCTTTGCTTCTGGTAAATCTACTCATAGCGACCGCTTGCAGACTATCAAAGCGCTTTATGAGCAGCATGGTGAATTGGTTGATCCACATACCGCAGACGGAATTAAAGTCGCTAAAGAGCTACAGCTAGATGGCGAAATCATCGTTTGTGCAGAGACAGCATTACCCGTTAAGTTTGCGGACACTATTGTTGAGGCTATTGGTCAGATAGATATCGCTCGTCCAGCACATACTGAAGGGTTAGAAGATTTATCACAGTACGTAGTGGTACTGGAAAACAAGGCTGAACTGGTTGCTGAACAAATCCGCCAACATGTCGCACCGAATCCTGCTTAAGTAACTACGGTCTTTAGGCTTATCATCAACAACAAAAGTATCCGCGTGAAAGTTACACCATTGTAATAAAGTGTTTATGATTGTGTTATGGTAGATATAATTGTAATATTAGAAACGGCGTCAGCAAGTCATCATCGTGCTAGGCGCTTTTTTAGGAATTATTCTAGCCAATTACACTGAACAGTTACCCTATAATTTTCATAAGAATTTTATTAATAAATTACTGATATAGTTAAATTTTTATTAATTTAAAGTGTTTTTACAGTGATAAGTTAAGTACGGTTCTTTATGACAAGCACAGTGGTACATATTGTGGATATAACGATGAAGATGAGCTTAAAAAAGATAGCAAAAGCACTATTAATTACGACGTTTAGTAGTGCCATGTTGATGACCACAGCCCACGCAAACAATCCACCACCTACTATCAAGGCAGATGCACCCAATCGTTATCTCGTGAAAAAAGGCGATACATTATGGGATATCTCAGGTCGTTATCTAGATAGCCCTTGGCGTTGGAAAGAAATTTGGGCCACTAATAAACAAATTAAAAATCCAAACCTTATTTACCCTAATGATGTTCTCATACTTTGTGTGATTCAAGGTAAAACGCTAATTGGTGTTGATACAGGTGAAGGTTGTGCTGGCGTTGAAAAGCAGCTTACTGCGAATGTAAGTACAAGTACTGTGGCTCTTACCTCGACGGCTAACAGTGTTCCTCCTATTCCATTATCTGCTATTCAGCATTGGCTTGATAAAACACTTATCGTTAATCCTCAAGACTTTAATACCACGCCCTATATTTTGGCTTCTAAAAACCGTAACTTGATTACTGCGAGCGGTGATAAAGTCTATGCTAAAGGCGTACCGCTTATCGTAGGCCAGCGTTACGGCGTCTACCGTGAGGGTGAGCTGTATGTAGACCCCAAAACTCAAGAAGTGATGGGTTTAGAAGTTACGCAGGTAGCGACAGGACTAGTAACTTCTACAGAAAGTAATGGTGTGACTAGCTTGCAGCTTATTGATAGTTATGGCAAAGAAGTGCGTGAAGGGGATCGCGTATTCGTAGAGTTAGATAACGCTATTCCTCCCGTCTTCTATCCAACGCCTGCAAGTGTTAGTCGCGGCGGTATGATCGTACGTGTGATGGACTCTATCAGCTCAGCTGCGAAGGGTAGTGTGGTCGCCATCAATTTGGGTAGCTTACAAGGTGCTAAACCAGGTGATGTGCTGACGGTTTATCAAAAAGGGCCTTTGGTACGTGATACTAAAGACAACGACACGCCTGTACGTCTACCAAACGAGCCAAGTGGTATGGTGATGGTTTTTAATACCTTTGACCACATCAGTTATGCTTACGTACTTGACTCTGAGTTACCACTTAATATTGGCGATCAGTTGTTACCACCCCCTTATTTATAAATAGCTATAAGGCTGTATTAAGCAATATATTAAACTAAATACTAATCTAAGCTTGCCTATACGAGACAGATGACAATGACGGCAGTCACCTCTTCTTTATCCGACGATCAGCGCGCTATCTTAGCGCTGTGGTACGAGGTGAATGCGTCGTTATCTGCTTATCACAAACTGATCACTTCTTTCGGTTATCCGCAGCTTGCTTGGCAAGCCAAAGTAGAGGCATGGAAGCAGCTCGGTATTCACCACACCCATCTCAAACGTCATGAACAGCCAGAGCAAACACTCGCCAATATCGATAAGATTCAGCAAGCATTGATAGATGGGCGTTATGGTTTGCTGTTCGCTGATGACGCCGATTATCCTGCCCAACTTTCACAAATCTACGACCCACCGCCTTTATTATTTTATCGTGGGAATAGCGCGCGCCTACATCAAGCACAAATCGCTATAGTAGGTAGCCGAAAACCCACCACGCATGCGCAAAAAATCACGTTTGATATGGCGCAGTACTTAGCGCAAGCAGGTTATATCGTTACTAGCGGCCTAGCTATGGGTGTAGATAAACGCGCCCATTTAGGTGCACTAGCACAGGCAGACCCTGACTATCATGGACGTACGGTTGGTGTCATGGGTACAGGGATCGATGTGAACTATCCCAATCATCGAGATCAGTTATTTACTCAAATTATTGAGCAAGGTGGCTGCATTATCAGTGAGCTACTACCGCATACGCAGCCTCATAAACATACTTTTCCGCGTCGTAATCGTCTGGTAGCTGGGCTGAGTCTCGCAACCATTGTGACGGAAGCGACAATTAAAAGCGGCTCGCTTATCACAGCACGTCTCACGTCTGAACAAGGTAAACAGGTCTTTGCTATTCCTAGCCATATTGATAACAGCAATGCAGAGGGCTGCCATCATTTAATACGTGAAGGTGCGACCTTGGTTTATCATCCTCAACAAGTACTAGAAGACGTCAATGGTCAGCTTGACTATGATAAAGGCGCTTATAGAACAGCGAACGCTACTACTTTCAATAGTAATCACTCTAATGTTATTCAGACTTCAGATGCGTTTGAGATAGAGAAAAACTCAATCAAATCTACTAGCCAGCAATCATCCTCTGAGATAAAGCCTGCGCGCAGCACAGTCGTTGTGCCTGAGCATTTAACTGCAATCTATGAGCAGCTTGACTGGCATGGGCAAGATTTAGATGCGCTTATTAGTGCAACCAAGCTTGCACCGCCGCAGTTGATTGGACAGCTAATGGAGCTTGAGTTAATGGGTCTTATCAGCGAACAAGGTGGACGATATTTACGCGTTTAAAGTATCGTAAATATTCCTTATTGGACACTGGCATAGATAGTACTTAATTATAGTCTCTCCTAGATAATATCTCTCTTATGGTATTATTAGAATTTACTTCTACGAACCATTTAAGTCATGAATCAACCCACACCTCTTATTACTGATTCCGCTACCCAAGCCGCTAAGTGGCTAAAAGAAGGGCAACTGCTCGCGTACCCTACAGAAAGCGTTTGGGGTATTGGTTGCGACCCTTATGACCAAGCAGCTGTTCAGCGTATTTTGGATATCAAACAACGTCCACAAGCCAAAGGCATGATAGTTGTAACTGATAGTGCGTCTCGCTTAGCACCTTTGCTAGCCTCTTTAAATGATGTTCAGCGCCAGCAGGTTATTGATAGCTGGCAGACAGACGATAGTAGAGATGAACAGCACAATCGCCAAGCACATACTTGGTTATTACCGATTCCTCAGCCGCTTGCGAACACTGTGCCCACTTGGATTACCGGTCAGCATCAGACTATTGCTGTTCGAGTTATCTCGCATCCTACAGTTCGTCAGCTTTGCCAGCAGGTGGTCAGTGAGCAGAACCCATTTGGTCTATTGGTTTCTACAAGCTGCAACCCGTCAGGTCAAATACCTGCTAGCACTTTTGAGGCCGCCTATGCTTATTTCGAAGAGCAAATTGGTTATTTGCAGGGCGATACTTTAGGTTATACCTTGCCTAGCCAGATTCGTGATGCAACGACAGGTTTCGTCGTTCGATAGCGTTGTCTATTAAAATTCTTGAACCTCTCAGAAATGATTGCTTGCAATGCAAAGTGATAGATGTCGCTGCGACTTATTTACGTGAGCGTTTACAGATTAACCATTTGCTAGCTTGCCTATTTTTCTACCTTCCTTTACCAAAAGCATGTAAAAGTCGTTTTGATAAAAACTACAAAAAAGCAGACGATGGTTATAACGGTCTGGTTTTTATTGAAAGATAAGTACTTCAGCGATAAGTAACTCAAAGATAAGTCATAGTGGTGATATTTGAGGCATATAGGGAGTAGGGTATGAATGTTTTGATTAGTGGCGGTTCAGGGTTTTTGGGCAGTGCATTTAGTCGAGAGCTACTAGCACGGTCTCGCGTGCAAAATAAAGACGTGACGATTACTTGGCTAACTCGTAATAGCGGTCAATCACATCCCGATGATATTAATATGATGACTTATGACGAGTTTGCGGTGTCTGATATGAGCTTTGATGTCATATTAAATTTAGCAGGTGCTGGGATTGCTGACTCTCGTTGGAGCGATGAGCGAAAAGAACAGTTGATGGCGAGCCGTATCAAACCTACTCAGTCGATACTGGATTTTATAGCACGTACTAGCACCAAACCAAAGTTGCTGGTGAGCGGCTCAGCAATCGGCTGGTATGGCACGCAAGGCGATAAGCCACTGACTGAAAGTAGCGATTATGAGACGGATTTTGCTCATACATTATGTGATGAATGGGAGCAATTAGCACTTAAAGCGACCGATTACGATGTTCCTGTAGCTATTGTCAGAACAGGTGTGGTTATTCATCCTGAGGGCGGTATGATGGCGAAATTGTTGCTACCATTTAAATTTGGTGTCGGAGGGCAATTAGGTGATGGACAACAAATCATGAGCTGGATCAGCCGTGAAGATTGGGTTAGTGCGGTTATCTTTATTATCGAGCAGCAGCTTGAATTTACTAACGAATCAGACGTTAATCACATTGAAAGCTTAGCCCAAGACAATGCACCTGTTAGTGACAGCACTATCAAGACTGCAAGCGGTACCGTAAATGATACACATACAGTCGTATATAACTTTACCGCTCCAAATCCTGTGACCAATCATACTTTTACCAAAGCCCTTGGTTCGTGGCTACATCGCCCCACGTTTTTTACTTTGCCAGAATTTTTGCTCAAGCTGATGTTTGGCGAAATGTCCACGTTACTTATTGATGGTCAAAAGGTGCTGCCACAAGCGCTATTGGATGCAGGTTATTCGTTCAAACACTCGACACTCCAGCAAGCGTTAGAAAACCAAGAATAGTTATATGGCAGTTGTTTCATGTGAAACATTGGAACTTATTTTCTGATAATCGCTTATCTAACCGTATTTATGTCTAAGGGCAGTCCATGCGTTACGCATTTTTCTTTACCATCTTTCTGCTATTACAATTGTTTAGCCTAGGTACAGTATTGAGCATACAGTGGTGGCTCCAGCCTTGGATACCGCCAACATTACAGACAATGATATGGGTCAGTGTATTTATTATTACTAATGGTCTATTAGTATTGAGCGTAAAAAGAGCATTTGCTAACAGTTATCGTTGGATTAGTGGGTGGATGCTAGTCATGCATTTTATGATACTGACGGCGTTGGCAGTGAGTCTACTCTACGGAGGGTATCTGCTGGTCATTGCTTTGTCAGGCAGTACGTTGCACCAATCGAATGAGATGGCTATAGGGCTAAGAGTACTAGCGCTATTCCTATTTATCGGGCTATTTGTTTATTCGTTGTATAGTGCTTATGCTCCTGTTATACGCAAGCTGTCTATTAATATAGATAAATCTTTGGCCAAGCCATTACGCATTGCAGTCGCTAGTGACTTGCATATCGGGCGATTATTTGGTGTAAAAGCCATAGATAGATTGCATGAACTTATGATTCGCTCTGGCGCAGATATGCTGCTGATGCCAGGGGATATTATGGATGATAATACAGAGGCCTTTAATGAATATCATATGGAGCAAAACCTAGCAGAATTATGCAGTAGTCTGCCACGTGGTGTCTATGCGACATTGGGTAATCATGATTTGTATGGTCACGAGCGACCTATTAGCGAAGCGCTGCAAAATGCAGGTATACAATTGTTGAACGATGAGGTGCTCTGTATCGACCACGAGGGTCAACCAGTATGGTTAGTTGGACGTTTTGATAATCATAAACGTCAACGTGTAGCAACTACCGAGCTACTTGAGCAAGTAGATACGTCACAGCCAGTGATATTGTTAGACCATAGACCGAGCGATATAGATAACCACAGTCAATTACCTATAGATTTACAAGTCTCGGGACATACCCATAACGGTCAAGTATTCCCTGCTAATTTCATCGTCAATGCTATTAATCGTTTGGGTTATGGTTATGAGCTGATTGGTAAAGGACACTTCGTCGTGTCCTCTGGTTATGGTTTTTGGGGCATTCCCTTTCGATTGGGATCGCGCTCAGAGATTTGGTTGATTACGCTATCTGGTAATACCAATTAATCAGTTATACAAATCATTAATTAGGTAGTAAATGGTCTATGCCGCTAACCGCGATTGTGTATTGATGATCTCACGTACAAAGCTGCTAAACCCATGAATGATATTGTTTGTTTCTTGTCCAAGACCTTGGTGAACACTCATAAAGTGTATAAAGCCATGCGGTGCTCCAAGCACAGTATAGGTCTCTACAGCAATGCCGTAACCTTTCAGCTGCTTTGCATAAGCAAATGCCTCGTCACGTAATACATCGAGCTCAGAAGCTACAATATAAGTCGGGCAAACTTTACTATTATCACCCAACATAGGTGAGTTCAGTATATGTAGGCGAGGCAGGGGGCTATTTTCCAAGCAAGCAGCATCAAATACTGCTACATCAGCATGATCTAATAGTAGACCTTCGCCGTATAGCTCCCAACTAGGATAATCTGTCTCAATATCAGTGACTGGATACAAAGGCATCTGCGCTAGAGGTTCGGGTAGTTTTTCTAATAGATTAAACATTTTCTGTCCATCTATCCCTAAGTCTGCCCATGCGCTTTTGCTCGGTGCTGTCAGCTGCTGCGCAATCAAAGTTGATAAACCACCACCTGCGCTATCACCTGCCAAGACGATACGAGAAGGTAATGCGCATAACGTGTGACAGTACTCAACCAACCAAGCATATGCGGCGATACAGTCTTTTAATGCTGCGGGAGCAGGACATTCAGGGGCTAAGCGATAATCGACACTAACCACAGACCAGCCAGTCTGCTCACAGACCGCATGACAGAACTCATGATGTGTATCGACATCACCAATGCAGAACCCGCCACCATGAAAGAATAGCATGACTGTTTCATCAGGATTATGGATACGTTTTCTTCTAAAACCAGATTTTTTGCCGCCGGCTTTATAACAACGGACAGTCATGTCGCCATCATCAGCATTGGCAATCGTTTCATCTTTCCAACTAACAGGTGAGTCACCTTTTTTAGTAAAGGGCTTTATATTGCTTAGCATAGTAGTACTGGCTTGCTGCCATACTCTAGGTGATTGCATGGCTACCGCATCAGCAGTAAATCTCTCACGTAATTCCGGCATTGGAGTTAGTTCTAACGGCGTTTTGAGGTAGCTATTTACCGCAAGGATAAGACGCAGGTGAGCGTTTGCATGCAAATATTGCTTTGAATTAGGGCCTTTAAGGTAACCAATCACCCCTTCCAAAATAGGGTCTGGTAAGTAGCCGAGACTTTTCATTGCATAGTGCAATGTATGCGGCTGGTAGTTTGCCACAGGGTTATAAGCAAGTATTTTCTCTTTAACGCTCAGACGTTTTTCTAATGAGTCATACGCTTCCGCATCTTGGTTCGATGACTCTTTTGACGCTAGGTGTTCTTTTGACGCTAAGTGCAATGTCATCAATGCTTTATTAAGCAAAGTATTGATAGATAAATTTTTTGAATTAGACATAACAGCTCTCATAAATGATTTTTAGCGTGCATTTGAGTGTGGGCGATAATATTTATAGCAATGATAAAATAGCTAGCAGGGTAATAGGGTATCGTTTAGTAATAGCTTGATTAATAAGCGTAAAGCAATTGGAATAAATAGCGGTTTTTTGTTCTTTTTGTGAGTGAATATTGAGATTTATTGACATGGAACAAAAACGTTAGATGTATCGTATTAATGACACTTCACGAATATTTGTCATAAATGGTAAAAATTCCTTTGCTCTAGGCTTGAAATTTGTCCTTATCACCTTTATTAAGCAGCTATTGAAGCGTATTAAAAAAACAATGAGTCAGAAACATCGAGCATTTAATAATGGCATAGTAAGACCAGTAATTATTTGGTCTACTGTGCCGTCTCTCAATCTTCATTATTGAAATTCCAAGGAGCTATCATGAGCGAGCAAAACCCGAACCACGAAAATCTTGACCAAAATGTGGCACATGAGAATATTGATCACAATGACAGTATCTTAGAAGAAACCATGAAAGAGTTTGATCCACAGAATAATTCAGGTGAAGAAACGACTATCGAAAACGAAATCAACCTTGATACTTTTAAAGCGCGTATTGCTGAGCTAGAAGGCGAAGTAAAACAAGCCAAAGAAGGTACTGCACGCGCTAATGCTGAAGCTTACAATGCGCAAAAACGCATGGAGCAAGAAGCGGATAAGAGCAAAAAATTTGCGCTACAGAAATTTGCTAAAGAATTGTTAGACATCGTTGACAACTTAGAGCGCGCTATCGAAAATGCCGATGCCAATGATCCAGTCGCTGAAGGTGTGCAATTAACGCACAAAGCATTGGTTGCGGTATTGACCAAAAACGGCGTAGAAGTGGTCGATCCACAAGGCGAAAAATTTAACGCTGATTTCCATGAAGCAGTGGGTATTGACCCAGAAGCAGCGGCAGATACAGTTGGTACGGTTCTACAAAAAGGCTATAGCCTAAACGGTCGTCTATTGCGTCCGGCCATGGTTCGTGTTGGTCAGTAATATTTTTGGGGCTAAACCCTACTAATATGAAGGTTTTTCACAAAAAATGACATGAAACACAGTTTTTGCGTGATTATCGCCTTGAAAAAACCAACAGGCAAACCGATATATAGCAACAAGTGACCGACTACGGTCTGGATAAATAAGTATTTATAGTTAAAAACAAATTAGGAGCAATTGATTATGGGTAAAGTAATTGGTATTGATTTAGGTACTACTAACTCGTGTGTAGCAGTAATGGAAGGTGACAAAGTTAAAGTCATCGAAAATGCTGAAGGTACTCGTACAACACCATCAATCGTCGCTTATAAAGATGACGAAACGCTTGTTGGTCAGTCAGCTAAGCGTCAAGCAGTAACCAACCCAAGCAACACTTTGTTTGCGATTAAGCGTTTGATCGGTCGTCGTTTTGATGACAAAGTCGTACAAAAAGATATCGGGATGGTTCCTTACAAAATCGCTAAAGCAGACAACGGCGATGCATGGGTAGAAATCAATGGTAAAAAGCTTGCGCCACCACAGGTTTCTGCTGAAATCTTGAAAAAAATGAAAAAAACAGCAGAAGATTATCTTGGTGAGAGCGTGACCGAAGCAGTTGTAACTGTACCTGCTTATTTTAATGACTCACAGCGTCAAGCAACTAAAGATGCGGGCAAAATCGCTGGTCTTGATGTAAAACGTATCATCAATGAGCCAACTGCTGCTGCACTTGCTTATGGTATGGACAAGAAGCAAGGCGATAGCACTGTTGCTGTATATGACTTAGGTGGTGGTACTTTCGATATCTCAATCATCGAAATCGCAGACGTAGACGGCGAGCAACAGTTCGAAGTACTAGCGACCAACGGTGATACTTTCCTAGGTGGTGAAGACTTTGACTCAGCATTGATTGACTTCTTAGTTGCTGAATTCAAAAAAGAGCAAGACGTTAACCTAAAAGGTGACTCTCTTGCGATGCAGCGTCTAAAAGAAGCGGCTGAGAAAGCGAAGATTGAGCTATCAAGTGCACAAAGCACTGAAGTAAACTTGCCATATATTACTGCTGATAGCAGTGGTCCTAAGCATTTGGTTGTAACTATCAGCCGCTCGAAACTAGAGAGCCTAACTGAAGAATTAGTACAACGTACAATGGGTCCTTGTAAGACTGCACTTGAAGATGCTGGCCTAAAAATTGGCGACATCAACGATGTAATCTTGGTCGGTGGTCAGACTCGTATGCCACTAGTACAGCAAAAAGTACAAGACTTCTTCGGTCAAGAGCCACGTAAAGACGTGAACCCTGATGAAGCAGTTGCAGCTGGTGCAGCGATTCAAGGTGCCGTATTGTCTGGTGACAAAACTGACGTATTGCTACTTGATGTAACGCCATTGACCCTAGGTATCGAAACGATGGGCGGTGTTATGACACCAGTTATCGAGAAAAACACCATGATTCCTACTAAGAAATCACAGGTATTCTCAACGGCTGAAGACAATCAGCCAGCTGTAACGATTCAGGTATATCAAGGTGAGCGTAAAATCGCTAATCAAAACAAAATGCTTGGTCGTTTTGACTTGACGGATATTCCACCAGCACCACGTGGCCTACCGCAAATCGAAGTGTCTTTCGACATCAATGCTGATGGTATCATGAACATCTCTGCAACGGATAAAGGTACTGGTAAAGCGCAAAGTATCCAAATCAAAGCGGATTCTGGTTTGTCGGACGAAGAAGTCGAACAAATGGTTCGCGATGCAGAAGCCAATGCTGCTGAAGATGAGAAGTTCGCTAACTTAGCGCAAGTTCGTAACGAAGCAGATGGTCGTATTCATGCCGTACAAAAGGCGCTAAAAGAAGCAGAAGATAAAGTCACTGATGAAGAAAAATCAACAGTAGAATCTGCTATCACTGAGCTTGAAGCTGCAGCGAAAGAAGATGACCATGACGAAATCAAAGCCAAGCTTGAAGCATTAGACAATGCATTCTTGCCAATCAGCCAAAAAATCTATGCTGATAGCGGCGCTGGTGCAGAAGGTATGGATCCAAGCCAGTTCCAACAAGGTGCAGACGATGCTGGTAGCAACAAAGCTGATGATGACGTTGTTGATGCTGAGTTCACTGAAGTAGACGAAGACAAAAAATAATACCAAATTCAAAAACGCGATTAGCTGCGTCAAACTCGCTTAGTCTACCCAATGTAGTACTTACGCTCGTTTTCCTTGCTACTCAAGTTTTTGAAAATGGTATAGTCGATGCAAATCGATAAGTAGTTAAATGAAAAACGCATCCTTCGGGGTGCGTTTTTTTATGGCTACTATTTTTAACTATTGTCGTGCCTACTTGCGATCATTCCTGCTAGCTATTATTTTTCTTAATAAGGTACGCGCTTATGGTTTAAACGCGCTTACTATGAGCACTTCATAGGTTAAATTAACCACGAGCTGTCCTATGTCATTCTTTTCTGAGAATTGCTGCCAATAGTCTGACTCAAATTGCTGTAGACGGGATTTTGTCCATATAAAGGTTTGAGTATCGTCTGATTTAACCTGAGTTTGATTAGTCGATACGCCGGTGAGTTTCATATGCTTTAAGATAGCGTAGGGGGTAGGAAATGGTAACTCAAAGCGTTGAATTGAGAGTTCGATATACTCAAAGCCAGCACTATCTAATGCCAATTGCCATTCATCAATATCTGGATAGTAAAGTCCTTGGCCCGTGAGAGTTTTGATTTGCAAAAAGTTATTTGGCGTAAAAGTACTAAAGACCAGTTGTCCTCCATATTGTAGACGCTGCGCTGATTGCGTGACGAAACTCAACGGATTATCAAACCATTGCACGGCATTGGCACTGACTATCAAGCTATGATTTTCTGCTAAATTTATCGTTTCAGCATCACCAATAATAATTTCAGCAGTTGGCAATATTGATTGCAATGTAGCACTTTGCTCAGTACATAACTCATTAATAACCCAGTGCTCACTCTGTATATGCTCAGCGAGTAGGCGCGTCATTTGACCTGTGCCTGCACCCACTTCTAACACACTACTTTGCTTGGTATGAGCAATACTGTCTAATAAATACTGACAAATGATCTGCTGAATACTGGCATGCTGGTCATAGTCACTTGCATTGGCAAAGTGGCGAGCGATGGTTTGTTTTCTAACACTGAGGTCGTCAGCTGTGTCGAATGTTGTCATAGGCTTCATTATATCCAAGTGCGCCAGTTATCTATCAATAGTAGAAATAAAGTTTGTGTCAAACGATAAAGTTACAACTGCTGTATCAGTCGCGCACAGTCTTCGTTAGTCAGTTTGGCATTCATAACTAGGCGAATACGAGCAGTATTCGTAGGCACAGTAGGCGGCCTGATAGGCAGCGCGTAAAATCCAGCGGCTTGCAACTGTTGCGCTTTGGCAAGAGTACTCGCATTATCGCCTAATATATAAGGAACGATAGGGGATTGATAATCTATATCTTGCAAAGTTGGCGATACACGGTGCCGTGGGTCAATGGCTTGACTAAGCGTAGTAGATAACTGTGCTAGATGCACACGTTGGTCAGTTAAGGTCGGCATTTTTGCTAAGATAAATCGTGTCCATGCATGGTTTATCGGAGGGAGTGCGGTACTAAAAATCAGCGGACGCATGGCATTGATCAGCCATTTTTTGACGACTTCATCACACATTATATAAGCACCCATTGAAGCAAATGCTTTACCAAAGGTACCTACCAAATAGTCAATATCAGCCAAGGTATGCATTTCTTCCGCCAATCCTAGACCTGTATCACCAAGCACTCCAACAGCATGTGCTTCATCGACATACAGCTCAATACGAGCATCTTTGGATTTTAGTTGTACTAGTTCAGGCAAGTCAGCACGATCACCATCCATACTAAATATACTCTCGGTGACAATAATGATGCGTTCAACCGTCTCGTTTGCTTGTTCAATAAACTTGGCCAAATGTTTATAATCGTTGTGACGGTAACGACGATAGGTGACAAGTTTGCTTTGGCTCAGGCGCATCCCATCGATAATGCTGGCATGTACTAGTTTGTCAGCCAAAATGAGAGTTTTGACGGGTAATGCCGTCAATGCTGGCAAGATACCTAGGTTGGCGTGATAGCCACTATTCAACACCAGCACCGACTTTGAATCGGTTAAACTCTGTTTCTCTATGGCGCTTTGATACCAGTTTTGCAGTTCTTCTTCTAGAGCTTCTAACTGTACATCGTTGCCTGTCAATAGGCGTGAGGAAGTGGCACTCATTTTAGGAGTGTGCGTAGTAGATAGCTGTCCCACTTGAGTAAGAAACTCAGCTTGCATCTCGGTATCGCCGCCTAAACCCAGATAATCATTACTCGCAATATTGAGTAAAGCCTTACCTGCACTAACGACGTATCGTCCATCGTGCTGCAAGTTTGGTAACTGACGATACTGCTGCTTTGCTTTTAAGTCTGCAAGTGCGCTTTGCAAACGCTCAGTGATAGAATTTTGCATTTTTTCTCTCTAATTATTGTTATATCAGCCATGTTTAGCCAATTTGTCTAGCAAGAAAACTGTGAAATGAGTATGAATTATTGCATAAACTGGGTGGATGTAACAAAAGGTTTCATATCTAAGCCTTTGTAACCCACACACTGATAAACGCTTTCAATTCTTAACTCTCATACCATTAAACACTGACAGAGTGTCTGAAATAGTTTGTTACTATGTATTCATCGTTAGCAGACAAGGCGATAGGGCCACAAGGCCAATATAAATAAATAACTTGTTTGTCCAAATTTCTTTCAAGGAGCTAATAATGAAAACTCTACAAAAAACAATACTTGCACTAGCAACTGGTTCTTTACTTTCTGTAGGTGCACAAGCTGCTGTTAACTATGGCAACGGCTACACAGGTCAGCCATATGTTGCTGCTAAAGTTGGTCAGTTCGATCTAGATGTTGATGGCGCTGATGACCCAACTGCATACGGTGTAACTGCTGGTTATAACTTTGATCCTAACTTCGGTATCGAAGCAGAATACGTAGGTTCAGATGATGCTGACTATAGAGGCGGCGACATCGATGCTAAGACATACGGCGCTTATGGTACTTACCGTTATGCATTCCCAAATAGCGGCTTATACGCAAAAGGTAAGCTAGGTGTTGCAAAAACTGAAGTAGAAGCTAACAACACTAACTTTGCTGGTGCTTCTGATTTCTCAGACGACGACACTAACATTGCTGGTGGTGTAGGTCTTGGTTACGCAGTAAACTCTGACTTCAGTGTTGAAGCTGAATACGACATGCTAGGTAGCGATGCAGACCTTATGACTGTTGGTGCACAGCTAAAATTCTAATTATTTAGAAAATAAGCTTTGAGCTAAACAGCTATAATAAAGAAACGATCACTTTAAGTGGTCGTTTTTTTTTGCTTAAAATTTATGTATAAGTTTTTAGGACAGTAATCTATAAGTACTTAACAAGTAATATATCATTACCGTTAAAGCGTTGTTATCCTTAAAAATGTGCTACATTAAAAACTGGAATGATAAAGATAGGAATGGTGGCAAGGATGGAGATACTTTGGATGATTGAACCTTGGCATTGGTTAGTATTAGGCTTCTTATTACTAATCGTTGAGATGTTTGTACCGACGTTTGCCAGTCTGTGGTTTGGTGCCGCTGCCATCATCGTTGCAGCGCTATCATGGCTGTTGCCTATTTCTGTTTCTGTTCAGATTATCGTCTGGTTAGTGCTCTCTGCTGTGTTTTTGCTGGCTTGGTTCAAGTTTATCAAACCGTTGTCAGTAGATCGTACCAAAGCTGGGCTAGGCGGTAGTGTCATAGTTGGTGAAGTCGGCATGATTATCGTGTCACCGCAGTTAGATAAAGCTGGCACAGTTAGGTTTAGCGTTCCTATCGTTGGTGCGGCTGAATGGATGTGCCGTACGAGAGGGGAGCAGGTGGCAATCGGCGATAGAGTGGTAGTGACGGATATCGTGGGTAACGAGCTGATTGTGAGCAGTACAAAAGCGCAGGCAGCGATGCACAAAAGTATGCAGGTATAATAATAAGGGATGAGTTATGGAAAGCTTTAGTATTGTCATGGTGGTATTAATTGCACTGGTGGTATTCACCGTGTTTAAAGGCGTACGTATTGTACCGCAAGGTTATAAATGGGTCGTACAGCGACTGGGCAAGTATAGCCAAACGCTAGAGCCTGGACTCAACCTCATCATCCCTTATGTAGATGATGTGGCTTATAAGGTAACGACCAAAGACATCGTACTTGATATTCCGTCACAAGAAGTCATTACTCGTGACAACGTCGTTATTATTGCAAACGCTGTCGCTTATATCAATATCGTGCGTCCTGATAAAGCGGTCTATGGTATTGAAGATTATGAATACGGTATCCGTAATCTAGTACAAACGTCGTTGCGCTCGATCATTGGTGAGATGGATCTTGACAGCGCGTTATCTAGTCGCGACGAGATCAAAACCAAGCTAAAACATGCAATTTCAGAAGACATCGCGGATTGGGGTATTACCCTTAAGACAGTAGAGATTCAAGATATTAACCCTTCGCAGACCATGCAAGCGTCTATGGAAGAGCAAGCAGCGGCAGAGCGTTTACGCCGTGCAACCGTGACCCGTGCTGATGGTCAAAAACAAGCTGCTATCTTAGAAGCGGATGGTCGCTTGGAAGCTTCACGCCGTGATGCTGAAGCGCAGGTAGTACTAGCCAGAGGTTCTGAAGAGTCGATTCGCTTGATTACCAGTGCGATGGGCGAGGAAGAGATGCCGATCGTATACTTGCTGGGTGAGCAATATATCAAAGCGATACGAGAGCTGGCTGAATCTGATAACTCCAAAATGGTGGTACTACCAGCAGATATCTTAAGCACTGTAAAAGGTATGGTCGGTGATAAATTAAAAGTGTAAAAATTCATAGCAATATTAAAAAAAGACCTCGTTTGAGGTCTTTTTTATGCTTAATAATTGACGAATGACTCACTAACTTAGATAACTTTCGAAAAGTGGTTTTGGTGTTTCTTTTCTAAGTATTCATCAAATACCATGGCGACGTTACGGCCAAGCAAGCGACCTCTGGGTAAGACGCGAATACCTGCTGCATCCATATCAATCAGTCTGTCGTCTTGCATAGCGCCCAACTGCTGAATCTCATTAATAAAATAGGTGATGGCATCGATACCAAATTTTTGATTCACATCTTTAAAATCGAGATAGTCATGACACAGTAGGTTCATGATGACATATTCACGCAAGCGGTCTTTGATAGAGGTTTTTATGTACTTGACCGCAGGCATGACAGTCGGATTAATTTTCGCCATATCAATCTTGGCTTGATAGTTCTGTAGATCAGTATCGTTCTGCAAAATATAGCGCGTATTGGCATTAGAAATCTGACTGATTGATGAGACACCAAAGCCTAATAAGTCACAATCACCCATGATGGTGTAACCCTGAAAGTTACGATGTAATTTACCTTCGCGCTGGGCGATAGCCAACTCGTCATCAGGTTTGGCAAAATGATCGATACCGATATATTGATAGCCAGCTTCAGTCAATGTATTGACAGTACTGCCGAGCATCGTCAGTTTGGCAGCTGGGCTGGGCAAGTCTTCATCTTTTATCTGACGTTGGGCTTTAAATCGCTCAGGCAAATGCGCATAGTTAAAGACTGACAGGCGGTCTGGTGACATCTCGATGATACGATTTACAGTTTTGTCCAACGTATCAGGCGTTTGATGCGGCAAACCATAAATCAAATCAATATTGATAGAGCGAAAACCAAGCTCACGTGCTTCTGTTAGCACGCTTTCAATAAGCTCTGCTGAATGCACACGATTAACGGCGATTTGTACCGTTTCATCCAAGTCCTGCACACCCAAGCTGATACGGTTGAAACCGAGATTACGCAGTATCTTTAGGGTGTTTTCACTCAGCTCGCGAGGGTCAATTTCGATAGAATAGTCACCTTCATCTTCTGGCAAAAACTCAAACTGAGTTTGTAAAAACTCCCACAACTGCACCATCTCTTCGTCACGCAAAAACGTTGGTGTACCACCGCCCAAATGTAGCTGTTTGACCAATGGTTTGTCGCTGCCTTCTGGCTTAGATAACAGGCGGCGCTTATGCGTAATTTCAGCGATTAAATACTGCAAGTAATCACCAGAATCACTATTTTTTTTGGTAATAATCTTATTACAAGCACAGTAGTAGCAAAGATGGCGACAGAATGGAATATGAAAATATAGCGATAAGGGAGCACGCGCTTCACGATTCTGCAGGATTTTCGTCTCAAGACCGATATTCTCGAAGCTATCTGGTATTGGCACGAACTCTAGAGCAGTCGGATAAGAGGTATAACGTGGCCCTGAGCGATTGTACTTATTGATGATTGCCTCATCAAATGCTGGTAGCTGCTTGCTAGTAATGCTGCCGCGTGTACTGGCATAAGGGTTGTCAGGTTGCATAACAGGGCGCACAGTCGTGGGCGGCTCGTCCGCACGGTTATAGGGCTGCTGAGTGTTCTGTTCTGAATAGTCTGTCATGCGATATTCCTCGTTTTTACTCTAGATACTGCTGGTTTTTATATGTTTAATGATTTCGGATGTGGTGTTTATTTTCAAATTTTATGACTGATCGATAATAAGATTTGAATACGTCATCGGCAGCAGTATGTATCGCTAAATGTATAATAGATAGTATAACAAATCCTTGTTAGCAGTGGGGTGGTCGGAGAGTATTCTTAAATATTAAAATAGAGCTATCATTTACACATAAAAAACCTCAGAACGACGCTGAGGTTTTAGTGATTCTCTCTACACCAGCAATAAAACACGATATTTGCGCGTTGATAAATAATACTTTATTATCAATGACACTCTGTATTAGGAAGATGCTGATGTCGTTTGCCCAAGTCTATACCCGTTCGGTGGTTGGTCTGCATGCTCCCAAGGTCATCATTGAGGTGCATCTATCGCAAGGACTACCTGCATTGACCATCGTTGGCCTACCTGAGGCCGCCGTGCGTGAGAGTAAAGACAGGGTACGCTCCGCCATTCTCAATTCAGGTTTCCAGTTTCCTAACCGCCGCCTCACGATCAATTTAGCCCCTGCTGATTTGCCTAAAGATGGCGCGCGTTTAGACTTACCAATTGCTATCGGCATACTGGCAGCAAGCGGACAGCTTGAGCCAGAGGTACTATCAGGATATGAGTTTATTGGCGAGTTAGCGCTCAATGGTCAATTGCGACAAGTAACTGGTAGTTTGGCAGTCGCACGAGCAATTAAAGCTGAGAAATTGGCATTAGCATTGTCGAAGTTAGTAGCAGAGAGTGACCAAGGACAAAATAATTCAGATACCCCGTTACAGAAAACTCCGCAATTGATCGTACCGATTGATAATGGTCGTGAGGCCAGCCGCGTTGATGGCGTAACGATACTAGCTGCACCAAGCCTAAAAGCAGTTTGTGACCATCTACAGTCGCTCGTTGACCCAAGTGCAAGTTATGCAAGTTTGTCAGTGGTACAGCCTAGTCCTGCACAGCAGCATGTCGGCTATCAAGTGGATTTAGCTGATGTCAAAGGACAGCACCATGCTCGGCGCGCGTTAGAAATTGCCGCCGCTGGTGGCCATTCATTGTTATTTACAGGGCCACCCGGTTCTGGCAAGACGCTCATGGCATCACGATTGCCAACAATATTGCCAGACTTAAGCGATGAGGATGCACTAGAGGTTGCCAGTACCTATTCGGTGGCAGACAGCGACTACGACTATGGGACGCGGCCATTTAGACAAGTACATCATACGATATCAGCTGTAGCATTAGTCGGTGGTGGTTCACGGCCAAAACCAGGTGAGATTACGTTAGCTAATAAAGGTGTGTTATTTCTAGATGAGTTACCAGAATTTGATCGGAGCGTGCTGGAAGTATTGCGTCAGCCGCTAGAAGCTAAGCAAATCACTATTAGTCGCGCTAATTCTCAAATGACTTTTCCGGCGAATTTTCAACTGGTCGCTGCGATGAATCCTTGCCCATGTGGCTATGATGGCGATACATCAGGACGTTGTCGCTGTCGACCTGAGCAGATAAAACGCTATCAAGACAAATTATCTGGGCCTCTCTTAGATCGTATTGATTTGCATATTACCGTGCCTGCATTACCGATTGCCGATCTACAAAATAGTCAGCTAGGCGAAACCTCCAAGCAAGTACGGGCTCGCGTGGTAGTCGCACATCAGCATCAAATGCAGCGCCAGCAAAAGGTTAATAATGAGCTTAGCCCTAGCGAAATCGATGAGTATATCCAGCTAGGCGACAATGAAAAGCAGTTATTGCAACTTGCTCAGCAGCGCTTGAATCTGTCCGCTCGTGGTTATCATCGAGTGCTAAGAGTAGCGCGTACAATCGCGGATTTGGCTAACAGTACCGATATCAACAGCGCCCACGTATCTGAGGCGCTGAGCTACCGCAGCAAAGCGTAATCTCTGTTTAAACAAGTTACATTATGATGATTTGATAGACTCTCTATAGACTAGACCTTATCTTTCATAATCCAAGCAACCAAGTCAGCAAAGTGGTCAAATGCCTCAGTCGGATTTAATTCGCGAATATCTTGCCCATAGTTGTAGCCATAAGACAGGCCGAGCGTGTCCATATTGGCGTTCTGTCCAGCCAACATATCGTTTCTAGAGTCTCCAATCATAACTGCCTGATCAACACTGACATTGAGAGTCTCACAGACATGCAGTAGGGGCGCTGGGTCTGGTTTTTTGACAGCTAAACTGTCACCGCCCATCACTTCACTAAATAAGTCTTGCCAGCCAAACGACTGCAATATCTTCGGTACAAATCGAATAGGCTTATTGGTGACTAAAGCAAGCGTATAGCCAGCTGCGTGCAACTTTTTGAGTCCGTCATCGACATCTGGATAGGCAACGGTTTTGCTACCACTGAGGTTTTTATAAGCTTCAAAAAATATTTGCTCTGCATGATCAGCTTCTTCGACCGTTAGCTCACCTTCTGCTACTTCCAATTTACCAACCAAAGCGCGCTCTACGAGCAGGCGTGAGCCATTTCCTATCCAATTGCGTATCGTCTCGATAGGGTAAGTGTCTTTGCCCAATGTGGTTAGCATGGCGTTGGTTGCGTCGGCCAAATCGGGTAGGCTATCAATAAGTGTTCCATCGAAATCAAAAATTAAAAGCTGCTTATTCATTATTCCTCACTATCGGACATCGTTATATTTATTATGTTGAGCATACCTTAGCACGGTAGCGTTTTGAGACCAGTCACTTTAGTTACCTGTTGTGCTGAATATCTTGAGCATTAGCGACTATTCGACATCTTTGTAGCGTTCACGATGCTCTTTTTTCATTCTTAAATAATCTTCGTTCTCACGGCATTCATCCCATTTAACTTTAAAGATTCGTGCGGATTCTGCCTTGACTGGATCTTCCTCTTGTCGTGGCAACTCTTCGCGGCCATGAGCGCCGCTTTGACCTTTTTTATCATCAGGTACTGCACCTTTATATTTTTTGCCACCTTTGTGATTGGCATAGCGACGAGCGCGGGTATAGCCCATTTGTATAAACTTACGCGCCATATCCGCACCGACAAAATCGTCGTCAGCCAAGTAATCTAAAAACATCTGATAGATAGCTTCACTGCTTTCGCGGGCGATATCGGGGGTCGCAAAGCGCCAATGAGGTAAAATCTCAGACTTATAAGGCTCTACCAGTAATACACCTTGCTCACCGCGACCGACACGGTACAACTCAGGCTGAGCGCGCAAATCCAAACTCTTATAATCCAAGTCGTAATCAAACTCTCTCATATCTATGACCTATTATTTTTATCTATTCGTATATGGTTATTGAGTATACTTAGCCAAGCTGTTTAGAAAAAAGCACAAAAATGTTATGCAACCGTGACAGTAGGTATTTAGCATCAAGAGCGTTAAGTAGAAATAGTTATGGTAAAGTCAGCTGTGAGACGTATGAAGGCTATGAGTGTGATAAATACAATGCTACGAGAGATGTTATGTTGAGAAATAAAATAAGTGTAAATAAGCTCAGCCGTTTGCGATTACCCAAAAATATACTGGTGGCATGGCTATTGTTAACGACAAGCGTACTAGCTAATACGACAGCCCATAGTGCTTGGTTTGAACGTTTGATTCCGCAAGGTGAAACGTATACGGTGCGCGAGATAGATCGCGATTTAGCATTTGTGATAGATGGCTTTATCTATGATGCGCGTACGTCTTGTTTTTTGACAGTAGGTGACCGAGTGATATTCTTTGAAGGGCGTCACGGTATTGATTACCGCGCAACTATATACGACTTGGATTCTCGTGAGCGCTGTAATTTACTCTTACGTGGTCGGTTGTACGAATAGTGGTCGGCTATACGAATAAAAGCAACGCATGAATAGAATAAACGCTAAAGAATACGGTAAAATTTAAACATAAAAAAAGCCCCGAACATCGCTGTTCAGGGCTTTTTAGAATTCTATTAACGAATGGTGGCTCGAGGCAGGATCGAACTGCCGACACACGGATTTTCAATCCGTTGCTCTACCTACTGAGCTATCGAGCCGTCTTCGTTGAGGCGCTATTAAACTAAATATAGGCTCAGCTGTCAAGCTGTTTTTGCATTATATCTGATAAAAGACGATAAATAATTAGATATTGGCAAAATTTACCGTTTTAGCGCTCAGTTTAGTCCTTCACACGCAATAGTTCGTACTCGCTCATGATACGGTGAATATCAGCGTCAGCAGGGACAAATTCACGTACGCCTTTTCTAACTTCGCAATCATAGACTAGTTTAATAAACTTAGCATCGATAGCACGTTTACGATTCTCTGGATGCACCGTGAGATATTGCAGGCGCTTAGCATTGGTCTGCCCATCATCAAAGCAGGCGACCGCAGCGATAGGCTTATCATTGAACATCCCAACATAAAGGTACTGTCCACGTTTAAACCCTTGCTCAACGATATTTAGTACCTCGAGACCGTCAGGCTGCGCATCATCACTATCGTACAACGCTTGCAAGCGCTCTGCTAGCTCATTGTCGCGAGCAGGTTTTTTAATCAGTGGGGCATCCAAACTATTAATGGCGATCGCTTCTAAAGGCATAGCAGTTCCTATAAATAGAGGGTTTCTATAGTATAAATTAGCAATATGAGACAGCACGATGTCATAGCGTGTAGTGCCGTAAGTAAGGGTCTTCAAAGTCAGCGCGAGTCATGATTGATAATACTGAACACACTATTTTAGCAGAATGAGGTGATTTTGTGCGTGGTTTACCGCTTGGTCGTGGCAGTAAATGTTAGGGTTTGCTATGATGAGGCTATATAATATTTAGTATGTATAAACCCTAATATGTTGATATCTTTTGTATATATCATTTTCTGCTAAGGTCTGACCCAGACACTAGTAAAATATTTTGGGCAGGTTTTTGCCTTATTTATTGACCGTTTTTCACTGATAAAAACTGATAGAGAGTAGCCATGACAGCCAATGCAACGACGACTGCTGCCACACCTGAGCAAACTGAGTCAAAAAACGTAAATCTATATGGTCGCCCTGAACGTATCGCGACTGTTGAACGTATCACTGCCGAAACGCAAATTACTTGTACCGTTAATCTGGATGGTACTGGTCAAGGCACGGTAGACACTGGTGTGCCATTTTTGGATCATATGATTGATCAAATCAAGCGTCACGGTTTGTTTGACTTAGACATCAAATGTACCGGTGATACGTTCATTGATGACCATCATAGCGTCGAAGACACTGGTATTACCCTTGGCCAAGCCTTTAACAAAGCATTGGGCGATAAAAAGGGCATTCGTCGTTATGGGCACTTTTATGCGCCGCTAGATGAGTCATTGACCCGTGCTGTCGTCGATCTGTCAGGTCGTCCTGGTTTGCATATGGACATTCCATTTACGCGTTCGCACGTCGGCCGTTTTGATGTTGATTTGTTCAGTGAGTTCTTTTACGGGTTCGTCAATCATTCATGGATGACTGTGCACTTAGATAATCTAAAAGGCAAAAACAGCCATCATCAGATCGAGTCCACCTTTAAAGCCTTTGCTCGTGCGTTACGTATGGCTTGTGAATATGATGAGCGTGCGTTGAACACCTTGCCATCGACCAAAGAGGCTTTCTAAGGCGTATTTAAGGCTCTTCTACGGTGTCAGTCAAGCTTGGCGTACTGGTTGTACAGCCTGCGCTTGACTTCCTTGTAGCAAAACCTTATCTACACCTTAGTAATAGCCAACAATAGAAATGGTCAATAATATAAATAGTACAGTAGTCAAAATATTTAAATATGAGAACCAATCGATGACTAAAGTAGCACTATTAGATTATGGTATGGGCAACCTGCATTCTGCTAGCAAGGCCCTATCGGTAGTCGGGGCAGAAGTCTCTATCACCAATGATCCAAAAGTCGTCGCGGCGGCTGATAAGATCGTTTTCCCTGGTGTGGGTGCGATGCGTGACTGTATCGCTGGTATGCACGAGGCGGGCATTGATGACGTCATACGCCATGCAGTGTTTAACAAGCCCGTTATGGCTATCTGTGTGGGCATGCAGGCGTTGTTTGAGCAGTCAGCTGAAAATGGTGGCACGGACTGTTTGGGTATCTTAAACGGCACTGTAGAAGCGTTTGACCCTACGTGGAAAGACAAACAGGGTGCGACGATAAAAGTACCGCATATGGGCTGGAATACCATTAGCGGTATGGATTTTGACCATCCGCTCTGGCACGGTATCGAAGACAATGCGCATTTTTACTTTGTGCATAGTTATTACTGTGAACCTGCCGATAGCTCACAAGTGGCGGCGATATGTGACTATGGTCAACCGTTCTGCGCCAGTGTGATCCAAGACAATCTATTTGCCACCCAGTTCCATCCAGAAAAGAGCCATACTGCTGGCTTGCAACTGCTCAAGAACTTTGTAGAGTGGAATGTGTAAGTAGTTGATAAACGTGAAGTGAATATTTAATTTAGTAGAAGGTAGATTATCAATTGTATAATCTGCCTTTTTTATGCTCAGCCATCACTTTGTAGCTACTATTCTGTAGCTATGATAGTTTAGCCATTATGGTTTAGTGATACGCTCAGTTATTTTCTACTCGCTTATACTTGGAATATCTCAGTGGATTTTACTGCCTTTAAAATGAATGTTGTGGAAACAACTGGCCTTGCCAAAGATGCATTACATATCTATGTCGGTGTCGGTGTTTATCTGCTGTGTCTGGTTGCGCTGCGTCCTATTATAAAAAGCCAAGGTATTCGGTCATTTATCGCTTTGATCGTCGTGACTTGTATTGCGCTGTTGGGTGAGTATTTAGACAATCGAGATACGATTGAATCGCTTGGCTTGGCAGGCTTGAGCCGTGATCAGATACTCGCGAGTATCCGTGATTTGATTAATACGTGTATGCTGCCGTACGTACTCTTTGCGCTGAATAAGTGGACGACTATATTTCGACCAACCAATAAATCAACTTCACTAACCAAACGCCATAAAAAAACGGACTATTAATTAGCCCGTTTTTTCGTTTTGCTATTTGAATTTATAATTCTAGTAGCTCATCTTATTTTTTGGCTTCATCATACAGCTCACGTACGACTTCACCAATGGCTTTGATACCATCAGTCAGTGTCTGCTCGTCAGCCGCGATACTCATACGGATACATTCGTGCGCATGCTGATAATCGCTAACATCGACGCCAGGGAAGAAGTACTCGCTTGGTACAATAAGCGTGCCTTTTTCTTTTAGGCGCTCGTACAGATCCAGCGTGCTAATCGGCAAGTCTTTAAACCATAACCATAAGAATATCGCGCCCTCTGGCTTATGAATGACCAAAGGATAGTCGCCCAAGGCTTCTTTTAATAGCTTGACCGCGAGTGTCGCCTGCTTTTGGTAAAACGGCTTGATGTCGTTATCAGATAATTGCTTGATACGATCGTTCTCTACCAATGGCGTAGCAATCGCTGCACCAAAGCGTGTTGGTGCTAGATTGACCACCGCATTCATCGCGCTAACCGCTTCGATTACTTTGGCGTCGGCCACGATGATACCGGTACGCATACCGGGCAAACCTATTTTGGATAGGCTAAAGCACAGAATCGTATTATTATCCCAATTCAGATGCGCGTCAGAGTAGATGATATTGGGGAAGGGCATACCGTAGGCATTATCGATAATCAGCGGTATGTCATAGCGTTTGGCAATCTCGGCCAAATGCGCCATTTCTTCATCGGTCAGCACGTTGCCAGTCGGATTGGTCGGGCGTGAGCAGCAAATCGCGCCGATACGACCTTCCTTTAGCGCTGGCAAGTTCTCTAACGCGTCAAAATCGACACGATATTTAAAGAAGCCTTCCTCGCCATCATGCGTCACTTCATCGATATGTGGTAATACGGCGGTGAAATGCTGACCTTCCACATGCACATCGCTATAGCCGATATACTCAGGGGTCAATGGCAGAAGAATGGACTTGTCGACAGACTCATTCTTCTCATCTGTGAACGCACCGCCAAATAAGTTAAATAGATAGAAAAATGCATTCTGTGAGCCATTGGTCAGGGCGATATTTTTTGAAGTGAGATTCCAATCATAATGACGGTTAAAGAAACCAACCAAGGCGTCGATAAAGCCTGCATCCCCTTGCGGATTAGAGTAGTTCGCCATGCTAATAATCGCGCTACTATTGGGTACGCCAGCGTCGTTATCAACGCCCAGCGCCTTATAGGTCTCCAAAAAAAGCTCATTAACGGCATCAATTTTGGCAGGGTTACCACCGCCCAGCATGTTGACTGGCTGATCGCTTTTTAGCGCATCGCCCAGATCATCCATCAATTGTGAGATGCCAGTAGGCTGGGTAAATTTTTGACCGAACTTTGAGAATTTCATAAGGCTACCATGCTGTTTGGGAGGGTGTTATAAGTGAGTATTTAACCGATAAAGTTGGGCTAGTATAGCAAATGAGGGCTGGGTAATCCCCCCAATAAATAAGCAAACTGCATGGCTGATATTGGTTTATATGTCTGTATAAACATAAAGAAGAAGTTGTTTACCATAGGAAATAGCTACAAGCTAATTTAACATTGGTAATGCTCAAAAAAACACCTTCAGTAAATGAAGGTGTTTTTTATTTATTAAAAGATATTAAACGCTCTCTATTCTTCGTAAGTTATGTACAAAATTCTGGAATGCACATCGACAACTCGGTGAAGAGGGGATAGCAACTCTACGATTATTAGGAGCTATGAGGATATGATGTTTTTTGCCCTTGCGATAGCACCAACCTAATTTAAGTTTACCATTAACAAGCTTGTCGATTTTAGAGTTATTACTAAATTTCATAGCTATCTCCTATGCTTCAAATTCATAACATAGGCGAAAGCCAATTTTTATATACTTATACCTACCCGTACTTGCAAAAGGAGGTTTGTCTCTAAAATATTGATCACCACTGAATGATGTTAAGGAGTTTGAACGTATACAGCTAAAATCCTGTAACCATTCTGCGAAAAAGTGAGAGTCCATAAACCTTAGGTTGTTTTTAACTACGAATTCTGGACTGCTAAAATACATATTTAATGATTGAAAATCTTTTTCATCCATATATGGTGGCTTATTTGTCTTCTTGCCATCAGCATCAATAAAAATGCAACATTTTTCAGAAGAGTATACGGAACCACAATTCCCACTATCTATCGTTAAAGTAGAATATGGCGTAATTGCTCGGTATTCATCTAAACTCAACAAACGTACTTCCACGTCATTTTCAGAATTAAACCAGTCAATATACTTAAGAACATCATAGCCAGTTAGTGCAACAGGAAGCGTTTTATCTACCTCATCATTAGCTGTTTCTAGTGTATCAAGATTTTTTTTACTCAAATTTGGATTGGAACGCCTTGTAAAATATTCAGTATTCTCGCGTTTGAATTTCTCAAAATCTTCAATAGAAATTAAATCAGAAACCATTAGAGTGCTTTGGTCAGGAATCTCAACTCTTTGAAAATTTGATAGTTTCTTATTCGAGTTTAAAGACTTTAAAGTTTTTGAATAGTCAGTATGGTGGTAAGATTTTAATAGCTCTAAAATACCTGGATAGTTACCAATATTCCCTCCGCTCTCATAAAAACTATCTTCTGCTTTATGTAAATCTTCAGCTCTGAAACCCTCATATTCAAAATAATACCAGCGCTTGAAATGGTAGTCATCGACAAAACAAGGAATTTCGGAAAGTCTCAAATAAGGTTTAAATTGTGAGTCGTGTTGAAATAATTTATCGCGCTGATTACGAAAAACAAAACTATACTCTCCATTTTTGCCTTTGAGAAAAATAAGATTGTCGTTGTAAGGAATGACGTCAACCCAACCACCTTCAAGACTCTCCACTCTTTTGACAAACATATTGAATAACTCATTTTCTGCGTCGATATTTTCAGGTGAACGTTGATAAAGACACAGTTCAGGAATGTTTGTACCCTTCGGGATAGTAAGTTGATCACCAATAATATTAAAGCCAGGCTGAATGATAAATAACATCTCAGAACCTATGATGATATCAAGAAGACTGCGCATATTGCAGTACTTGTTTCCTCGAACTGATATCTCTTTGTCTGGATTATCGTTAGCCCCCTGAATTTTCTTAGAAATGTCTTGTGTAATTCCTAAATCTACATGAGCAATATAGTTACCATCATCAAAATGTCTATCATGATGAAAGTCATAACCTGTAAATATTGCCTTAGGGATAGGTTTACCGCTATAGAAAAAGCGTTCAGAAATATCTTGATAGGTTAAGCGTAAGCGAGGACTATCGTAACCTGAAAACCTAGGCGAAACTAAGTCAGTAAGGGTGGTGAGGTAATGTTCTCGCATAAAAGGTTTGAGCTTTGTCTCATACTCAGTCTTGTAGCCTGCAATACCACCTTTGATACCTAAGGCATTAGCGCATGCGTTGAGTAAAGTGTTATAACTGACCTTTTCTCTATCACGAGAAGCATTTTTTACAGACGACTTGATAGACTCTGGAGATAAGTCATTAATGGGAATAATATGGAATTTTTTTAACGGGAGGTAAGACGTAGGCTGTTTCATAAATTAATCCTATTTATTTATTACATACTCTTATGAGTATGAGTACCCCACTTGTTAGACAAGGCATACTATGGATAAATAAAAGATTAATTTTTTTGGAACAGTATATAAAGAAGTTTATACTTGATATCTTTTTGTCTAAGTACAGTATGAATACTTGGCCACAGGATTAGAAATCAACCTCAGCTTTAGCGCTTAGAAAGAATATATCTTACAGAAGTTGAAAAGTAAAGGGGCTGTTCGATAAAAAATAAAGTTTATAAAAGTGACAATCATACAACTTGAGCCAAAAATCAATAGAGACGAGGTTTAGCTTCAATAGGAAATGTCTTCTCAATGACCTAGCTACCAATGCATTCAAACTGAAAGAAAATAGCGATCAAAAAACCCCTATTAAGGGGTTTTTCTATGGAAAACTAAAATTGAATACCCCTAAATCATCGCCCTTACTCTTGCCATAATTCCGCGTCCAATCACCAGTCTCACATAAATAATAGCAATAGCAAACAGCAATACGATTAACGCCGCACCGCCAATAGCCAAGCTCGTCCACGGCACACTAAACTGTAGATTAAACCATTGGGTGATAGCCGCCCATGCGCCAACGCTGGCGATCACAACGGCAAAGGTCGCCGCACTAATACCAAGCACACCCAGCTCTAGGATATTGAGCATATATAGATCGCGCTTTTGCATACCGAGCAGTCTAAATGACGCGCTGTCCTTCATACGATCTTGCGAAGTAGACAGCAGCGAGCTGATCAGCACCATGACCCCAGTGAGTAGGGCAAGCAAGGTAAACACATAGACCAAGCGGCTCATTTGTACCACCAGCTCTTGAATTTGTTTCGCAATAGCCGTCCCATCAATCGTAGTGACAGCAGGGAACTCGCGTACCAGTTTGCCTTGTAGTTCTGGAATGTCATTCTCTGACACGTGGGCAGTGGCAAACTGAATCTGCGGGGCAGCGGACAGCACCGACGGCTCAAATAAGAAGTAAAAATACGGGCTTGGTCCACGCTCATAGCGCGTGCGAATACTGGTAATCTGCCCGATGATTTCGATACCTTGAATGTTAAAACGTACCTGATCGCCCATACCGACATTGAGCATACCTGCGGCAGTGTCCAAGATAGACAAGGGTTTGATTTGCTCATTTGTTGCATCGATAGGGGTATATAGCGCGTCGTCTGTGAGCGATTCAGTGATGTATTCGGTATCCATGACCGTATCTGCGTAGCTCAAATTAAAGACACGCGTGGGATCATCAAACCCATCAGCAGGCTCGATATCTTTTGCTGCCACATCATTAGCCGTCTCCACACGGGCACGAATGACGGGATAATAAGTGACGGGTGCCTCAATGATTGCATCAATATCGTTATGTTGATCGCTTTGCACATCGAGCAAAAACAGATTGGGCGCATCTTCAGGATAGGCGTTGATAAACTGCGCATTGATACTGTGATTGAGTGTGGTGATAAGCGTCAGCACTGCTACCGATAGCGATAAGGTGACAAAGAACAACGCTGATTGGTTGCCTTTACGTGCAAGGTTATGGATGGCGATACGCTGCATCCAACTGACCTTGGTATTGCTTGCCAACTTGTTAAGTAGCCACAACCACCCACGGGCCAATAGCCAAAATATCGCTACAAAGCAGATCAAGCCGCCCAATAGCTGTGCGCCTAAGGACAGTGAACCCACTTCATAAGCGAAGAAGGCATACAGCCCTGCTAGCACCAAGCCATACCATAGTAGCGGCACGCGTCGATACCAAGGCAAGTTTTGCGTTTGCGTACTCGCTCCTTGATTGAGTAGGGTAGCGGGTTTGGTCGTGTTAAGTGCGCTTAGACCACGCTGCGCAATCAGTATCGTCAGGGCTAAAGCAATCACAATAGTTTTGATGGCACTGATTGGATTGATGGCTAAGCCGACGTCGGCAGGCAAGATAGCAACCAGATACGGCTGACCGATTTTAAGCAAGCCCAGACTAAGGGCAACCGCTGCGACACAAGCAATGACGGTCGTGACGATAAGCAGTTGATAGTAGCTACGTTTGAGTGAGCCAAGCGGTTCGCCGAGCGCCAATCGAATGGCGTTATTGGACTGCTGCTTACTGACAAACGCACTAATGACGCCGTACATAGCGACCGCAGATAGTAGCAGCACCGCGATGACTAGCAGTTTTAAGAACATCAGCACATTATCAGAGATACGCGAGACCGAAGTATCTGCGGACTCAGCATCAGATAGCTCAATATCAGGATAATTGGTCAGGATATCTGTAAGCTGTTCACGCTGCGTGGTTATCAGCTCTGGATCGCCTGCCATCTCAATACGATAGTTTATTCGGCTACGTTGACCCAATAGATTGGTTGACGGAAGTGCATCTTGTTTCATCAACACACGCCCACCAAAACCAAAGGTGGTCAGCGGACGGTCAGGCTCTTTGGTCAGTACATCACTGATCGTGAACTGCGCATCGCCAATGGTGATACGGTCGCCGACATCGGCCTGTAGACTACTGAGAACTTCTGGTGCGACGATCACACTGTCAGATGTTAGCTGATCCCACAGCGGCTGTCCCGAGGCAAGCTCTGCTGTGCCGTATAAGGGATACGACGGAGAGACGGCTTTAACGCTGGCAAGCAAGGTTTGCTCATCATTGACCAGCATGGCGCTAAATTGATAGTCATACACTATCTGTGTATTAGGGATAGTTTCTACCTGTGACAATACTTCGCTTGGCCAGTCTTGCTTACTGTTTAGGATTAAATCCCCACCAACGAGCGCGCGCTGATTGTCATTGATGTAGCTATCGACAGACTGCTGCACCGAGTCGAGAGTCAGGTAGGTTGCAAGCGACAAGGTCAAGGTCAGTAGAAACAACACGGGGTATACCCAACGCTGCCACCAGCTACGGCTGAGTGCTTGTGAGCCTAGAGTTTGAAAACCTAGAATACGGGTAAATAGTTGACTAAGAATGCCGCTAGGATAACTGGACTCTTGATGCATACTGGTATCAGTCTTTTTTGTATCAGGCGATTTGTTGTCTGTGGGCTTACTATTCATTAAGATACAATCCAGTTATTCATGTAGGTACAATGCGGCCGTCATGCATGGTGATGACGCGATCTGCCATCTCGGCCAGCGCAGGATCGTGAGTCACGACCACCAGTGCCGAGCCAACCTGTTGACGTAGGTCTAACAATAGCTGCATGACTTGATCAGCATTTTGCTCATCTAAGTTGCCCGTTGGCTCATCCGCAAACACAATTTTTGGGTGCGATACCAGTGCTCGCGCCACTGCTGTACGCTGCTGCTCACCACCAGATAATTGATTGGGTAAGCTGTTACGTCTATGACCTAAGTCGACCGCATCTATCAGCTCGTCTACTCGTGTTGGGTTTGGACGTCTGGCAATATCAAGTGGAAAGGCGATATTTTCAGCGACGGTCAGTGTGGGCAGTAGATGAAATGACTGAAAGACAAAGCCCATATCCTGTTGACGTATCACCGCTAGAGCATCCTCAGCAAGACTGCTAAGCATTTGACCTGCCAGCGATACCGTACCGCTATCGGGATAGTCTAATGCTGCGAGTAAGCCTAACAAAGTAGATTTACCTGATCCTGATTTGCCCATGATGACCACAAACTCGCCCGCATTCACGTAGATATCTACGTCTTTAATGATGGATAGTTTTTGCTCACCGACTTGTACGGTTTTATTTAACTGTGAGGCGGTCAGTAGTGCTTGTGTCTTAGCGTCTGCTTGTGGCGTTGCTGTGGCAGTCGAAGATGATGATGTCATTACAGTATCTCGTTTAATGGTCTCGTTAAGTAGTCTCGTTTGTCGTATTGTCTTGAGTAGTCGTAGCTGTGTTATCGGTATCGGTTGTTTTTAGCTCTTCTAGTTCATTTAATTTCGGCTCTAGAATAGGCAAGATATTGTTATTAACGATAATCTCGTAGCCTTCTTTAGTCGGATGAATCGCATCTGCTTGGTTAAGCTCTCGGTCACCGCCGACACCCTCTAAGAAGAACGGAATGAGCGTTAGATTCATGTCTTTAGCAACACGTGGATAAATGTCTGAGAATGCCGCAACGTATTCACTGCCTAGATTGTCATAGATTGACATACCGCCTAAGATAACGACACTGCCATTGTCTTGCAGGTGCTTAACCGCAGTGCGAATATTGGCTTCAATGGTCGCCACATCGATACCACGTATCGCATCGTTAGCACCGATGGTTAATATAGTAATGTCAGGTTTGGTTTGCGATACCCAGTCCAATCGATTGACCAATCCCGTACTGGTTTCACCGCTTAGACCTGAGTTGATAACTTTAGCGTTAGCGTAGCCCATCTCTTGCAAACGATCTTCTAACTGAGCAGGATAGTTGTCATCTTTGTCCACTCCCAGACCTTCTGTCAGTGAGTCACCAAGCGCTAAAATAGTAAGTGATGAGGATTTGACCTGTTGATCAGTTGAGGCTGCGGTTTCAGTGGCTACTGGAGCAGTGCTGGCTTGACTGTTGGTCGCTTCAGTACTGGTACTCTGCGTGTCAGTAGCAGATGTCGTTTCAGCATTTTTTTGACAGCCACTGATAGCCATTACAGCTGCGAGCATAGCAATAGCAGGCAAGTGCTGAGCAAAACGAGAGGAAAATTTCATCATGGGTGTTATGTCCTATATGCAATCAAACCAGTGTATAGTCAAATCCTATCTAAACCAGAACCAGATACAGTATCAGTCGGATAACTCGTCAGGCTCGCTCAGTCTACTATTGGTAGTACTTTTACTCACCTTCCTTTTATCCGGATTATATTGAGTATCCAGCTTATATTAAGTACCTAAGTTATATTGAACTGACTATAGCAAAATAAGACAGCGACCTATATTGCCCTAAGGTTAATTTAAGGCCGCTTTATTGCGCGTTAGCAATCATAGCCTTGTAGACCACAAAAACTGATAGAAATGAAAGCTGATAGCAATCAAATATATTTGCCATCGACCATAACTGGGCGACTAACAAGCCAAGCAATCACTACATTGACAATCATCAGTATCAGCATAATAAAAAGCGGCATACTCCAGCTACCAGTCATTTCATGCAGCCAGCCTGTACCCAATGGTCCAAAAAACGCAATGACATAACCCACTGCTTGAGCCATACCAGACAGCTCACTTGCCTGATTGGTCGTATAGGTACGCATAGAGAACATCATCATGCTCAAGGTAAAAATTGCTGAACAGCCCATGCCCATCATGCCTGACCACAGCCATGCTAAATCAGTCGATAGATAGCTGACACCCAATATACCAACGACGTTTAGCACAGCGGCGAACACTGCCAATGCTTGAATAGGGCGGCCGCGATTGACCAACCAAGTTAAACTTAATATAGAGACTGGTGCCATAAACTGAAATACAGAACCCATTTGTCCAGCACTGACGGCAGATAGTCCCTTACTAACCCAAATCGATGGTAAAAAACTGGCAACGGTATAAAACAATAATGACTGCAAACCCATAAAAATCGCAATCTGCCACGCAAAGGTGGTTCGCCACATCGAAATGTCAGAGGTTCCCAAAGCTGTAGGGATAACCGTTTGATGGTTTGATGAGCCCAAACGCACACGCAAAAATAGCCAAATAAACAACGCAAAAACGCCTAAAATCGTCCAACCACCCAGCGCCCATTGCCAACCTACTCGCTCAGATAGTGGCAATATCACTCCTGCGACTATGCCTGCTGTCACCGTCATTGTTAAACTGAATAGACCCGTGATCAGCGGGATATGTTTGGGTGTACGTTGTTTAATCACAGGGGCTGCTAAAGTATTAGCAAAACCAATGGCGAGGGTAAGCAACAAAGTACCAATTAAAAATCCACTCCACGTCGGGATAGCAGTACGGATAACCATTCCTACCGTTAACAGCCCAATCATAGCAATCAGTGTGTTTTCTAGCCCGAATCGCTTGCCAATGGTTGGGGAAATCAGCGCACCAACGGCAAAGCTCAGCATAGGCACTGCTCCTAGCCAGCCTATCTGAAACTCAGAGATATCAAGCGCGTCTTTTACCACTGGGGCGATAGAACCTAGCGCGACGATAGGCGCACGCATATTGGTTGCTAGCAGAATCATGGCACACAGTACCAACCAAAAGGTAAAGCGTGAGGAGGGCAGGCTAGATGAAGCAGATAGATTGGACGAGGTAGACATAGCAGCACAACGATGACAGCGAAAAAGAACACGTTATTAAACAGCACCAAAAAATCGCCGCTTATAAAATAACACCAGAGAGCGTTTACCTAGACACGTATCTAGACGGTAAGCGATATCGTAAATTAGACTGAAAAGTATATGTAGCGCGTAAGACATACAATTTGCTTAACTGACTTTGCTAAATTGGCAGGCAGGTTAGTCAAGATATATGTGTGGTTACTTCGAGTTACGGCTTTAGAACAATGATAATAAGAGATGGCGGTAATGACGAATCTTAAATAAGCATTCTTATCGCACAATAAAAATAGCGCCAAGTCACTTTTGAATGACTTGACGCTATTATAAGAACATATGTCAGGTAAATGCTACCAGCGTATAGTAACCAATAGGCTATTAAACCGATTTACCCAATTGAGCAGCTCTTAATGCACTCTCTTGTTGTTCAGCGATTAGTGAATCGCACTTATTGGGATCATTGCCACAAAACGAGCAATTTTCATCACCCATCAATTTAGCAACACCGCCACAAGACCCTCTAAGCGGCTTTTTTTTGACCATATAACCGACGCCCATAAAAATAAAGAATAGGACAAATACGGTGAAAGTAATGGCAAGCATAGGAAGCAGTTGGCTAAGCATAGAGGAAACCTCATTTTAAAAAATAGGGTAGTTATTAGTAGTACTGTCTAAGTTCATGACAGCTAAGCACCGTTAATAACAACTGTATAATAGTATAGCAAATTTTAGTGCGGCTCGTTGTGCGTTAACGTATTCTCTTGTTTCACATCTATCACTTACCAGTGGCGTTGAGAGTTTGCCATCTAGAGCTTGGAGAACGTTTAGAGCTTTTTATCAGCACGTAACGCTTTCATCGCTGGTGTCTGTACCACTTGCCAATCGTCAATGTTATCGTCAGCAGCTTCGTTGGACATATCGTCAGAACCCTTTGCTTTTACATCGTCAGCTAGTACCACGAACATAGCCGCTAGATTTTGCGTTTTAGCGACGTTTAGTGCCTTGTGATAAGGCATCGCGGTAAGGGCGGTTGCCCATGCATCTGCCAACGCGACAGAGTCCGCTGCGACAGTGACTGAAGGTGCACCACCTGCAATAGGGTTGCCCGTTGTCGGGTCGATAGTATGGCTATAGCGTTTGCCATCGAATATGACAGAGTTGCGATAGTTGCCAGAGGTCGCCAGATGCATTTGGCTAGCCGTATTCTTTGGTTGGCGAATAGCAGATATGGTCTGACGTTCGCTGACCGTACTGCCTTCAATAGGGGCGTCAATCGCAATTTGCCATGGCTGCTGCTGGTTGTTCACACCCGAGGTGGCAATTTCACCGCCGATCTCAACCATATAATTACGAATTTGATAATCATCTCTCAACACATCAGCGATGACATCGACGCCATAACCTTTGGCAACAGCAGAAAAATCTAAACCAACGCCGTCTTTGGTCTTATAGATGGTATCGTCTTTTTTTATGATGCTCTCAAAATCGACCAATGCTTTGGCTTGAGCAATCTCTACTGCGGTCGGTGGACTTTGTAAACGCTCGACCGTCATGGTACTTCCAAAGCCCCAGGTGTTTACGAGTGGCATAACGGTAGGATCAAAAGCGCCACCGGATTGCTGATAGACAATTTTCGAGACATCTAGCACACGACTAAAATCAGCATCGATGGTGATAGGTTTGTCTTTGCCCAAACGATTGAACGTAGATATCGTTGAGTCGTTTTGATAAGTAGACATACTATCGTTAATTTGTTTCAGGCGCTCGTCTACCGCAGCTTGTATGGCAGCTTCGTCCGCATCATCAGGCAACTGATAGCTAATATGGTAGCTCGTTCCCATCGTCTCACCGATCAGATAGTTATAGTCTGGGGTTTGCTGGCAAGCGCTGAGACCTAAAGTACTAGCAAGGCTGACGACGCTTACTAATGTAAGGTGCAGAGGTTTTTTGGAAGATAAGCTGGATATAGTGTTTTTCATAATATTTTCGGTATGGCGTAGAAATGAGTAGGGTGTAAAACAAGCCACGCTTATTTTACACCCCTTGAACCCAAAAATACCAACGAAGGCACCATTCAGCGACAATTCGTTCGGTTGAGCGAATTATTTCACTTGTGACTCACGTATGAGCTTATAGAGTTTTGGTGGAGAGACGCGGTTGACCCGTGTGGCCAGTTTTTCTTTACGACCAGCGACGATGATATATTCTTCTCCCTTGGTGAGCGCCTTCACGACTTGTTTGGCAAACTCAGTCGCAGTTAGACCATTATTGGTCGCTTCATCCATCGTACCCTGTGCGCTACCGTCGCCAGTCAACGCATTGATAGAGATATTGGTCTGAATAAACCCGGGGAATATCGTGGCTACTTCGATACCTTGGTCATGTAGCTCAGCTCGCAAACTGTTTGCCCACATATGCAGCGCTGCCTTGGCTGCTCCATAAGCACCGCGATATTGTGTACCCAATAGGCCTGCCACACTTGAAACCATCACGATTTTGCCGCCGCCTTGTGAGACCATGTCAGGCAATGCAAGTCTAGTAAGGCGCGTCTGAGCAAAGTAATCTATTTCCATGATTTGACGTTCAACTTCTTCAGCCGTGTCCATGATGAGCGAACGCTGACTGATACCAGCATTATTGATGAGCCAGTCGATTTTCCCCGCCTGAGCTTTAGCAGTGTCATAAGCTTCTTTGGCTTGATTGGCATCACTGATATCAAAAGGAACGACGATATGCTTGTTAGCACGTTTGCAGCTGCTTTTGACCGCATCTAACTTATCACTGTCACGTCCACTTAGAATAATCCTAGCTCCGCGCTTGGCGAAGGCAACGGTTAATGCTTGTCCAATACCGCTAGAAGCACCAGTAATCCAAATGGTCAAATCTTTGTATTTCGTTTTCATAAGAGTCCTTTCTCAATGTTTAGATAGTCCATCATATAGGATAATAAAGCGACTCTACTAGCTAGATTTGTAGTCTGTAACGGCATTACTATGTGTAAAAATCGCACAAAAAAAGAGCCTCAATTGAGACTCTCTTTTGTATTCTTAAACTTACTTTGCTAGATTAATTATCTAACTTAACCACCGAAATCATCAAGCATGATGTTTTCGTCTTCCACGCCCATACTGTGTAGCATGTCGATGACGGCAGCGTTCATCATCGGTGGCCCACACATGTAATATTCACAGTCTTCTGGGTTTGGATGATCTTTCAGATAGTTTTCGAGCAATACATTATGGATAAAGCCTGTTGGACCTTCCCAGTTATCTTCTGGTAATGGGTCAGACAGTGCAACATGCCACTCAAAGTTATCGAACTCTTCTTCTAGCTGATCATAGTCTTCAACGTAGAACATCTCACGAATAGAACGAGCACCATACCAGAAGCTAATCTTACGATCAGTATTCAAACGTTTGAGCTGATCAAAGATATGCGAGCGCATTGGGGCCATACCAGCACCACCACCAACAAAGATCATTTCAGCTTCGGTCTTCTTGGCAAAGAATTCACCATAAGGACCTGAAACTGTCACTTTGTCACCAGGTACTAAGCTAAATACCCATGAAGACATTTTGCCTGGTGGAATACCGTCAGGACCACGTGGCGGTGGACTTGCGATACGGATGTTAAATTTAATGAGGCCTTTCTCTTCAGGATAGTTGGCCATTGAGTAAGCACGGATAACAGGCTCATCAACTTTTGAAACATAATTGAAGATACCGAATTTTTCCCAGTCTTCTCTATATTCTTCATCAACCACAAAGTCTTTGTAGTGCACTTCATGCGGTGGCGCTTCCAACTGTACATAACCACCAGCGCGGAAGTTTACTTCTTCGCCTTCTGGAATTTTTAGTACCAGCTCTTTAATGAAGGTAGCAACGTTATCGTTAGAGATAACTTCACATTCCCATTTCTGTACATCAAAGAACTCAGGATCGATCTCAATTTTCATGTCTTGCTTAACAGCTACCTGACAAGCTAAGCGCATGTGATTGCGGATTTCACCTTGAGTAAAATAGCCTTCTTCGGTGGGCAAAATAGAACCACCACCTTCAATAACGCGGCAACGACACTGCGCACAAGTACCACCACCACCACAAGCTGAAGATAAAAATATACCTTCGCCCGCTAGCGTTTGTAGTAGTTTGCCGCCAGCTGGTGTCACCACATCATTATCGGGATTATCATTAATATGGATAGTGACATCGCCTGAACTGACCAGTCTTGAGCGCGCCGCCAAAATAATAGCGACAAGGCCCATGATGATCAAGGTAAACATAGCAACGCCACCAATCGCCGTAGCGTAATCCATGGTAGGTATCCTTAATCTATGGGGTAGGGGTGAGGGGGCATAATCTATACTGTACCCAAACCTCTACCGAATAAATGAATTAAATAAGTCAAATAGCTAATGAAAGCTTTGAGCTTAGCGGTTTAGATGGACATACCACCGAACGACATAAAGCCGAGCGACATAAGACCAACCGTGATAAAAGTAATACCAAGACCACGCAGCGGTGCTGGAATGTCTGAGTATTTTAGCTTTTCACGGATACCCGCCAATGCTGTAATAGCAAGTGCCCAACCGAAGCCTGCACCCACACCATAGACAACAGATTCACCAAAGTTATAGTCACGCTCAACCATAAATAGTACACCACCCAAGATGGCGCAGTTTACGGTGATTAGTGGTAAGAATACCCCAAGTGCGTTATATAGACTCGGTACAAACTTGTCCAAGAACATCTCTAGGATCTGTACGGTGGCTGCAATCAAACCGATATAACTTAGCAATCCTAAGAAGCTCAAGTCGATATCAGGGAAACCTGCCCATGCCAGCGCACCATCTTTTAGGATGAACTGGAATAGTAAATTGTTTAGTGGAACGGTAATTGCCATTACGACAACGACCGCAACACCTAGACCAATCGCTGTAGAGACTTTTTTGGATACGGCCAAAAAAGTACACATGCCTAAGAAGTAGGCAAGCGCCATGTTCTCAATAAAGACTGAGGTTATAAATAAACTAACATAATGTCCCATTAGTGACCGCCTCCATGTGCCATGCCTTTAGACTGCGGCTTCATTACAAACTCAGCTTCTTCAACTTGTTCTGGTTTCCAGATACGGACAACAGCGATGAACAAACCAATGATAAAGAACGCTGATGGTGGTAACAGTAATAGACCGTTTGGTATGTACCAACCGCCATCAGTGACTGGCTGTAGAATCGTAATGCCGAACCAAGTACCAGCACCCAATAGCTCACGGATAGTTGCAACAAATAGCAATACTGCCGAGTAACCAAGACCGTTACCAATACCGTCTAAAAAGCTTGGGATTGGTGGGTTGCTCATAGCAAATGCTTCAGCACGGCCCATAACGATACAGTTAGTGATAATCAGACCAACGAAAACTGACAAACCTTTACTGACGTCATAAGCCACTGCTTTTAGTACCTGATCAACCAAGATAACTAACGAAGCAATAATCGTCATCTGTACGATGATACGAATGCTTGATGGAATCTGCTTACGAATAATCGAGATAAAGAAGCTTGAAAATGCCGTTACCAAGGTCAATGCCACACACATGACCATAGCGTTAGCCATGCTGGTGGTGACAGCCAATGCCGAACAGATACCAAGAATCTGTAGGGCAATAGGGTTATTATCAAAGATAGGCGTGGTTAAAATGCTTTTAGTGTCAGCCATGTTATGCCTCCTTGCCGTTTGCTACTGGTAGCTTGGCTGCCAATTCGGTTTTAGGTTGAGCTGCCGGCTTTGATTGATTTGCTTGCGTGTCTGCACCTTCAACCGTTTGGCCGCTCTTTTCGCGTAGCGTATCTAGATAAGGCTTGTAACCTTGCTCGCCTAACCAAAACTGAATCATGTTGCTGACGCCGCGGCTAGTCAATGTTGCACCGCTGATGCCATCAACCCAGTTTTCTTTTGGGTTACCAGCTTTGGTCACACCAGTGGCAACGTTACCATTCTCGTCATAAGACTCGATACCGCTCCACTTTGCACGCCATTCTGGCTCTTCGATACGAGCGCCAAGACCTGGGGTTTCTTTATGCTCATAGAAACTGATACCTTTGATGGTATTCATATCACTTTCGAGTGTTAAGAAACCATAGATAGTGCCCCATAGACCGTAGCCCTGAATTGGCAATACAACCGTTTCTGGCTGACCTGCGTCATCATTTTTGACATAGACTTTGGCGTATTTTGGCTTACGACCAATACCAGCAGGATCGTTGTCACCTAAGTCTTCACTTAGAGCTTGGTTTTTTGTCGCTTGACTGGCGTCATAAGCATTACGATCAGGGATGCCAGCAGTTTTTAGCGCATCGTCATCGAGATAAGTACCTTCGTTTAAATCAATGATTTTGACTTCAAAGTCTTTAAAACGTTCGGCAACATCATCTGCTGTATCAGACTCAGCATCATACATGTCAGCCGCAACTAAGATGTTTTTGTTACGATCTAAACGTGCGTTTTCGACTTGCGCAGGCTTTAGACCAACAGCCACTGCTGAGACCAACACTGAACACACCAAGCATAGCGTCAAAGCTACACTGATGGTTTTCGCGTTATTACTTTTGGGCTTGGACATAGCGAACCCTCCGAGCGGTTTGGCGTTTGATATTTGCTTGAGTCACAAAGTAATCAAACAATGGAGCAAATAAGTTGGCGAATAGAATGGCCAGCATGATGCCTTCTGGGAAAGCAGGGTTGATGACGCGAATCAATACGGTCATAAAACCAATCAAGATACCGTAAGCCCAGCGGCCTTTGTTTGTATGTGCAGCTGATACTGGATCGGTTGCCATAAATACAGCACCGAAAGCAAAGCCACCGATAACTAAGTGCCAGTAGAACGGCAAGCTCATCATCATATTGTCTTCAGAACCAATCATGTTGAACACAAGAGACGTCGCAATCAGACCGACCACACAACCTGCCATAATGCGCCAAGAAGCAATACGCGTCCATAGCAACACTGCAGCACCCATTAGGATGGCTAACGTCGATACTTCACCGATACTGCCTTGCATGTTGCCTAAGAATGCATCGCTCCACGTGATCGCATTGCCATACACATCGACGAAGTCCTGAGGAACCACACCAAGTGCTGCAAGGCCAAGAGGGGTTGCACCTGAGAAACCATCTACTGCTGTCCATACTGAGTCACCAGACATATAGGCTGGATAAGCAAAGTATAAGAATGCACGACCCGATAGGGCAGGGTTCAGGAAGTTTTTACCAGTACCACCGAACACTTCTTTTGCGACGACTACACCAAAGATAATACCTAGGGCAACTTGCCATAAAGGAATATCAGGTGGTAGACATAATGCAAATAGAACTGAAGTCACAAAGAAACCTTCGTTAACTTCGTGTCCACGGACGACAGCAAAGATAATCTCACAGAGAATACCTACCGCAAACGTCACGATATAAATAGGCAAAAACTGCATCGCACCATAGATGAAGCTTGCCCAGATACTATCTGGGTTATAGCCTGCCATGCTAGTGATCACAGTACGCCAGCCTTCAGGCTGTAAGCCAAGTTGGGCGATAGCGGTTAGTGCTTGATGACCAATGTTGTACATACCCCAAAACATCGCTGGGAAGGTACATAGCCATACAGTAATCATAATACGTTTTAGGTCAATCCCGTCACGTACATGCGATGATGCATAAGTGGTTGAGCTTGGTTGACGTAAGAACGTATCAAACATCTCAAAAATAGCGTAGTACTTTTCGTGTTTGCCGCCTTTGGTGAAAGATGGCTCCATACGATCGAACATATTGTGTAAAAATTTCATCGTGGTTAGCCCTCCAGCTCAATGCGCGTTAAGTTATCACGCAAAATATCACCGAATTCATATTTGCCAGGAGATACAAAGGTGCATAGTGCCAAATCTTCTTCGTCCAGTTCAAGCACGCCCAAATCTACGGCGCTAATGATGTCTTCGACAATCAAGGCACGTAGTAATTGAGTTGGTAGGTAATCTTGTGGCATGACTTCTTCATAGACACCGATTGGTACCATCGCTCGTGGTGAGCCATTACTCGTCGTAGTAAAGTTGTACTTTTTGCCACCAAAGAACTGCGAAATATAGATAGGCAGTTTTGAGAAGCGGTTTTTACCTGGAGTAAAGAAGTGGAACGCAGGACGCTCACGGCCTTCAGTCAAGACGCTGATCTGATTGTGAAAACGACCCAGATAGGCGATGTTTTCAAACACTTTGCGACCAGACAATACTGAACCTGAAATGATACGGTTCTCGCCAGCAGCCAGTTTACCTTTGGTCAATGCAGTAATATCAGCACCACGTTCAGTCATAACCAACTGCGGGTTGGTGACAGCAGGACCTGCTAAGCTCACCATGCGGCGCGTATATAGACGACCTGTCGTGAACAATTTACCGATTGCGATCACGTCTTGATAACCAATCGTCCATACGGTCACACCGCGGCTGATAGGATGCAAGAAATGAATGTGCGTACCAGCAAGACCAGCTGGATGCTTACCAGCAAAACCATGATACTCAGTGACGTTATTCGCTGCAGTTTTTGCAACTGGCGTCAGTTGGGTATCGCCGTGATGGCAGACAAAGGTCTTTGGACTAAGCGTAGATAATACAGCAAGTCCATCATTGAACGCTTGTAGCTGCTCATTGATCACAAGCATCGGGTCAAAGGCAAGTGGATTGGTATCCATTGCTGTGACAAAGATGGCATGTGGACGAGCGCCGATTTCGGGTGCGCGGCTATAAGGACGCGTACGGAACGCCGTCCATTCGCCAGAGGCAATCAGTTGGGTTTCAACGACTTCAGAGTCTAGGTCAGCAAGCTGCTGTGAGTCATAGCGCTCAAAGTCTACTTCTTCACCATTTGGGTCGACCGCAATCACAAGACTCTCAAACACTCGACGTTCGCCACGTTTAACAGCGACGACCTTACCGGCAGCAGGGGCAGTGTAGATCACGCCAACACGTTTTTTGTCTTCATAAACGGGCTGACCTTTGGCTACAATGTCACCTTCTTTGACATTCATAGTGGGCTTCATACCCACATAATCATAGCCAACAAGTGCTACATGTGTCGGTTGGTGCTCAGATATCTCGCGGGAGGGTTCACCAGTGATGGGCAAATCCAAACCTTTTTTGATGGTAATCATAAGCGAAAACTTAGTCCATAGTCTAAAACGATACCAGACGTCCTGTTTGGTATATCGGTAGCATGAACATTTGTATCACTCAATAAAGCCTTCAATCGTCTATTTCCTTTATAGTGAAATAGGGATGAAAGCTCTGTGAAGACAATACATGATCATAACTACTAGTAAGAGTATTAACGCTGACCTTAGACTCCTTAACAACACGTTAATGTCTTATTCGAATTACCAAAGTGGCGACTGGCTACCAAGGTGTATGCTAAAACCGTTTCATCGAAATCAATCGCTACAGCACATGGCTAAAAGAGACTGGTTTAAATACAAATGGCTTTATCACACGTTTCATTGAAATTTAAAACTTGTAACACCAGTATGTTTGACCATCTCTCGTTCACTAATACCGTTTACAGATATTCGATAGAATAAGAGTGTGGCCAAATAACGATCTATTAAGGTAGATGATATACTGGTTAAAAGACAAACTAGCTAAGCAACTGATAAGCAAACTTCACTTATTATAAGCTGCTATAGTTTTAATCGTAACGGTTTTAATATAGTTAGCTAGTGATAGGGACTTGCAAGACATCTAATAGAGGTTAAATACCGCAGGATCGATGGTTTAGAGTCTATTGGTTGAGATTTTTTCAGATAGTCCTTTTTAGCAATTTCTTGGCCAATATTTTATTGGCGTATTGAGCGATTGCTCGATCCATCCTGATTACCATGCTGTATTAGTGAGTTGTAACAACTCAACAAAAAGCGTAACACATGGTTACTATCACATAGAAACAAATAAAAATTTACCTAGGATTATACGCTAAATTGACCTAAAATTGCCAGTCAGTAATAGAATTTAACGATTGTTGGTAGTGTTTCTACGTACTAAAACTTATGGTTATGATTGTCTAGTTTCTGTCTTTCTTATTTATATTCAAACAGATTGCTAACTTAGCAGTATCTTGGTTTTCGATCTGTCCATAATTTATGCTACTTTTAAGCAGCGTTTTCTCTCGTTATTTGATGCTTCGATAACGTTTCATTCTCAAAATTTTAATTTACTAAATTTATTGCCAATCTTGTGCTTTATAAGGAATGCTATATGTGTGCTGTGCCCGTCATTATCCCGGCTATTGATTTAAAAGATGGTAAGTGTGTACGTTTAAAACAAGGCCGTATGGAAGATGATACGGTGTTCTCTGATGACCCAGTTGCTATGGCAGCGCGTTGGGTAGATGAAGGCGCGCGTCGCTTACATTTGGTCGATTTGAATGGTGCTTTTGATGGCGTGCCAGTACATAGACAAGTGGTCAACGATATTACCAAAGCCTACCCGAACCTGCCTATTCAATTGGGCGGCGGTGTACGCAACATGAACACCATCGAGCAGTATATTACCGCAGGTTTGACGTATATTATTATCGGTACAAAAGCCGTTGAAGATCCTGATTTTGTCGCGGAAGCTTGTCGCGAATTTGCAGGGCATATCATCGTCGGTATCGATGCCAAAGATGGTATGGTAGCCACTCATGGCTGGGCAAACGTGACAGATACCAAAGCGACCGAGCTTGCTAAGCGCTTTGCAGACGTTGGCGTGTCATCAATCGTTTATACTGATATTGCCCGCGATGGCATGATGCAAGGCGTTAACGTCGAACAAACTGTTAATTTGGCGCGTGAAGGCGGACTACCCGTGATTGCATCAGGTGGCGTTACCGATATGAAAGATATCGAGCTGTTGAAGCCGTATGGTGATTGTATCGAAGGTATTATTACTGGTCGTGCTATCTATGAAGGCACATTGAACTTGAGCGAAGCGCAGCTTTACTTAGATAGCTAAATAAAGCCAAGCAGCTAATTATCAGCAATCAGCTAAGCGAGAAAAATCCGTAAAAAATAAAGGATGCTTATGGCCACTTACATTGACCGTTCAATAATACGCAGTTCTACAAAAGCGTGGGGTCAAATGGTGTTGCTACTAAGCATCTTTTTTGCGTTTTCAGCGCATGCTGCCAGTGAAGAAATTTCTGGTATCGCAGCAGCGCTAGGTGTAGAGACAACTGAAGGTGTAGATACAACAGAGGCAAGCGTATCTAACGATAATTCTGCCACATCAGAAAATGAGGCATCAACAGGTGATACCACAGAACCCGCCAGCTCATTGCCAACGCCTGATCCACCGCCAGTAATCAGTGGCGAAAGCACTAATAATGCTCAAATCGAGACCACACCCACTCCGCAAAAAGACAACGATATTCGTCAACGTATCAGCGGTATTTTCTCTGAAATCGAAGGCTTACAAGCCGTCAATGTTAGTGTCACCCAAGGGGTCGTTACCCTAACGGGAGAAACAGCCAACGAAAAAAAAGCACAGCAAGCGATCAACTTAACCAACCGACTAACAGATGTCGTCACTGTAGAAGACAGAATTAACCGCACGCTAGATGTTCAAGAGAATGTTTCAACGGTCTATCAAGGTTTAAAAGCACAGGTGACTAATCTTGTGAAGGCGCTACCGCTACTATTAGTTGGCATCGTTATATTTGCCTTGGTAGCATGGTTTGGCAGTTGGTTATCTAATCGCAAAAAGATGTGGCAACGTCTAACACCCAATCCATTTGTCGCTGAGCTGTTGTCACAAACGGTCAAAGTTATCTTTATTATCTTTGGTCTGATTTTAGGGCTAAGTCTGATAGGTGCAGAGACGATTTTAGGCACATTGCTTGGTGGGGCAGGTGTCATTGGTATTGCGGTTGGTTTCGCAGTCAAAGATACCATTGAAAATTATATCGCTTCACTAATGCTGAGCATTCGCCAACCTTTTCGTGCCCGTGATCATATCGTGATTAATGGACAAGAGGGCATCGTGGTTCGTTTGACCTCGCGCGCGACGATACTGATGACACTGGATGGTAATCAGCTGCGCATTCCTAATGCTGAAGTCTTTAAAGGTACCATTCTAAACTACACCAAAAACCCTGAGCGTCGATTTACTTTTGAATTGGGCGTTGACGCCAATGATGATCCATTAGCAGCAATAAAAGTCGGATTGGATGCGATACATACGCTGGCGTTTGTCTTGAATGAACCAAAGGCAATTGCGGTCATTACCAATGTGGGTGATTCTAATATTGTTTTGGAATTTCAGGTTTGGGTAGATCAATCAGAGACTGACTTTGCCAAAGCACGCAGTATCGCCATTCGTGAGACCAAGCACGCACTAGAAGACAAAGGCTTTAGCTTACCTGAGCCTATCTATCGTCTGCGCTTTAACAACAAGTTAGAAAAAGCCTTTGAACACATGCAAAGCAGTGTCAGCAATGCTAATAATGTTCAATCTGATATAACGATTACTCCGACTATCCCTAAACCTGCTGAAATAAATCAGGTCAGCGAGAGTCATACGGATGACCAAGATAAAAAACAAGCCAAGGCTCGAGCCAAAACCATTCTGCAAGGTCGCAGTGCTAATGAGGTTCTCGACGCCCGTCCTGACGATAAGCTGATGGAAAAGGTTGAGCAAGAGATTGCTCAAAGCTCAGATGAGACGGATTTATTGAATAATAATAGCCCTCAAGAATAGGTACTAGACGTTAAATAATATTTAGGCATAAAAAGTGCAACAGAATCTATATTTGGTGGTTATTCAAATACGGGGCTTTTTATGGAAATGAAACACGTTATTATCTTCGCAGTAATTGGTATCGTGGCACTGCTTGGCTTTAACATTATTAATGGCAATAGTCGCGAACAAAATAGAGAGATTGCAACCAGTAGTGTAGCGGCTGAACAGCCTGATTCTACAGTAGCTACCTCTGATACAGATATAACTAGCCAGCCACTTAGCCAACAGCCGAAAGCTATCCTAGATAGTGCGACCAGTAAAATTGACCAAGCGCAGCAAGCCGAGCAAGACCGTGTAGAGCAATTGGACGATGCGCAATAGGCACAATAAATGGCTATATCATCTATAACTCAAAAGTACATAGCATAAAAAAGGCTAACGATTACGTTAGCCTTTTTTATTGTATTACAACATCAGTATCTAGGTATCAGTCTAAGCTTAGCTCTTTTTGGCAGCACCTCTGCGGTTACTACTTCTTTTCGCTGGGGCTTTCTTAGGCTGCTCTTTCTTCGGTTGACCTTTTTTGCTTTGGTTCATTGCACTAGATTGCAATTTAGCCTTCAAATCAAAGTCAATTTGTAGCAGGTCCATGTTGACACCCGCAACCTTCACTTTAACCGAATCGCCCAGTCCAAATAGCGTGCCTTTATCTTTACCGATAAGCTGCTGTTGCTGCTCATCGTAGACGAAGAAGTCATCGCCAACGTTTGAGATATGAACCAAACCATCGATATATAAGTCAGTTAATGTGACGAATAGACCAAAGCTAGTAACCGTAGTCACAACGCCTTCGAACTCTTCACCGACATGATCGGTCATATAGTGACACTTGAGCCAAGACTCTACATAACGTGATGCTTTTTCTGCACGGCGTTCTGTATCTGATGTTTGTGTACCAGCACCTTCAAGAGAAAAGTCCATAACAGGCTGTTGGCTGTTGGTGACTTTTGCCTTAATCGCACGATGCAGCATCAAATCTGGATAACGGCGAATCGGCGAGGTAAAGTGGCTATATTCGTCATATGCTAAGCCAAAGTGACCAATATTGTCAGGTGCATAGTTTGCTTGCATCATTGAACGCAGCAGCATGCTATGAATACTGATGGCATCTGGTCTATCTTTAGTCGCTTCGATAATGCGTTGATAATCCGCTTGCGTTGGATTTTCTTCTGGGAATGGTAAGCCAAAGTTTTTCGCATATTCATGAATACGCATCGACTTCTCATTATCAGGCTTATCATGGTTACGATATAAAACTGGTAACTCATGTTTAAGCGCGAAGTTTGCAGCACAAGTATTGGCAAGGAGCATACACTCTTCGATTAGCTTCTGAGAGTCGCCACGAGTGCGCGGTAAAATCGCTTCGATTCCGCCTTTCTCGTTGAACTTGATATACGTCTCAACCGTTTCAAATTCCATTGCATGACGTTCTTCACGCTTTTTAAGCAGTAGCTCATACAGTTGATGTAAGGTATCAACAGATTTTTTAACGTCTTTATTACCCGTTAATGATTTAGGTAATCTCTTATCATTCGGGTTCACAAGATAATCATTTACTTGATTATAGGTGAGACGGGCTTGTGAGTGCATCACTGATGGATAAAACTCATATCCAGTCACTTTACCGGCACGCGATATCTTGATATCAGCAACCATACATAAGCGATCTAGATTAGGGTTCAATGAACATAGACCGTTAGATAGCACTTCAGGCAACATCGGAATCACGCGATGCGGGAAGTATACCGAAGTACCACGCTCATAGGCATCTTGGTCAAGTGGTGAATTCGGTGTCACGTAATAGCTGACATCCGCAATCGCAACCACGACACGGTAGTTACCACCAGAGCGCTTTTCAGCGAATACAGCATCATCAAAGTCACGAGCATCTTCACCGTCGATAGTGACAAGCGGTAGATGACGTATGTCTGTACGACCTTTTATGTCTTTTTCAGTTGGTTCTTGATAATCGTCAGCTTGCTTAAGCGCAGCTTCACTAAAATCTGATGGAATATCATAGTTGAGCAGGGTAGTCTCAATAATCAATTCACGATCATTGTCATCAGACAGCACTTCAGTGATTTTACCAGTGGCAAATTCGTGCTGGTTTGGCCAGTCAATGATATCGACTTTGACAGGAGCACCTTGCTTAATATTTAGCGCCTGAACATTGTCATCAGTAACCGTAATCGGTTGATGATTGTTTGGGCTACCAAGCTCAACACAATAGCCGTCTTCATCACGAGCAAGTGTACCAATAAAGTTGTTTTGACGACGTTCGACAACATCGACGATACGGCCTTCAGTACGTCCACGATTGTCTGTCGAAGTGCCGACGGCTGCTACTGTATCGCCATTGAATACCCAGCGCATTTGTTTTTCATGTAAAAACAAATCTGGCATATCACTTAGCACCACAAAACCAAAACCTTTTGGATGTGCAGATACTGTACCTGAGACGATGTCTTGCTTGGTCACTGTGCGATAGCGATAAGGACGACCATCACGATTTACTTGTCCATCACGCGCCATTGCTTTTAGGCGATTGCCCAAAGCATCAAACTGATCAGGGTCATCAATGTTAAAGGCTTTTGCCAATTGTTGATGCGTGACTTCCCCATGCTCATTAATCGTGCTGAGTATCAGCTCACGACTAGGAATCGGGTTGTCATATTTTTTTGCCTCACTTGAGGCGTTTGGATCATTCCAACTCATAAATTACCGTATCTATTTTTAAAATTATTAATAGTGGCTATCTTAACACGAACGACGTTGCAATATCTTGCGTCAATTGTCTTATGTGTATTCGGTAGCAGGAAGCGGTCAGTTTTCTGGCGACCGCTATAGGGATAAATCAAATATCGATATCGACATTGCTCGATTGGTTAGTGATTTTTTTACTATCCAGCTCTTTTGAGACTTCTAACACCGTAGTCTGATTTGATTTATCCAGGTATTTTTGTGCTTTATCTACTTCAGTGGTCAGTGTATTGACCGTTTGCTTCATATTCTCTAGCGCTTCAACTTTATAATTGCTAATCATATCCATAGTGTCATAGACATTATTGAAGGCATTTTGCAGTTTATCAAGCTCAATACTACTGCTAGTCGCCTGCTCGTGAATCTCACCTGACTGACGTTTAAGCATCGCTGAAGTTGATTCAATCAAACTACTGGTGGTTTTATTCAACGCAGTGATTTGATCAAGTACCAGTTTTTGATTGGTCATTGCTTGGGCAACAACAACAGCCGTGCGTAAAGCTGACACTGTGGTCGTGGTTGCGCGATCGACCCCTTTGATCAGCTCTAAGTTATTGCGGCGAATGGTATCAAGCGCCAAATAGCCTTGTACATTCACTGCTAACTGAGTTAAAAAATCAGTGTTTTTTTGACGGACATAGAACAACATCTCTTCTTTAATGATGCGCGCTTTTTCTGGATCTGTTGCTTCTATCGCATAGACCTTTTGCTCAAGTTGCTCATCAATCTTTTTGCCAACGTAGACATACTGACGAATAGACTGCATCAGCTCCCACATATTTACTTTTTCTTGCTCAATCATCGCATTGTCTTTAAGCAATTCATCTTTACCATTATAGAGACTAGTAACGACCGCATTAATATGTGATTGTGCCGACTCATACTGACGAAAATAATCTTGTACTTTATTACCGAATGGAATGAGACCGAACAGCTTGCGTGAGCTGGTCAGCTCTTTTTTGCTCGGATCTAAGTCTTCAACAATACCACGTAGTTCCGTTAGCGATTTAGCAATAGGAGAGTTGTCGAATAAGCTGTCATTCAGACTTTTTGCGGGCAAATCTAACATTCGGTTAGATACTTGTGCAGATTCACGAATCTCTTTGGTACCTAGATTATGAATAGACTGCACATTCTGTCGAAACTCATCGCTATGCACAGAGTTGGTAAGCACATGATCAACAAAAGCATCAACCTTGGCATCGAGCTCAGGAATTTGGCTTTCATCCAATTTGACCATCTGATCTGCTTCACTTTTCTGTATTTCTTTGACAGGTTCAGGTGCTGTTAGAGAAATACTGGGAGTTGTAGCGTTTTCTGGTGGCGTCAATTCTTGCATGAAATATCCTCTGATATCGGAGAAGGGAAGTGTCTTTTGTCAACGACTCTGACAGTCGTGATATACATTGTTTTTATTTATACACTTAGCTTTTATACGTTTATAAGGTGTCTTTAGCTCGTACTAATTTTTATCAAATAAACATTAGTTACTGCTAAATACCGACTAGTAAATATAACTAGACCTTTAGATTACCGTGTAATCAGAAAGTTGAGAAGGTGGATTTTGTAAAATAGCGTCAGTCAATGATGCTAGGCTATTTATGTTCAGTATAGCTATGTTCATTACAGCGGTTTTTGAGTCCAAATAATAAAAAACCATCAATATCCCGCAGCATATTGATGGTTAGAGTTATAAATAGCTATATAGACTAAAAGCCACCACTCAAAGCAATCCAATAGACAGATTACTTTTTCTTAGTGGGTCCAAGCAGCATACCCATCTGACGACCTTCCATCTTAGGGTACTGTTCGACGTTTGAGATATCAGCAGTATCTTCAATGATACGATCAAGTTGTTTGCGACCGATATCTTGGTGCGCCATTTCACGTCCGCGGAAACGGATGCTAATTTTAACTTTGTCTTGATCTTCCAAGAAGCTCACGATTTTCCTCAGTTTAACCTGATAATCGGCCTCTTCGGTACTAGGACGTAGCTTCATCTCTTTAAGCTGAGTCTGCTTTTGGTTTTTCTTAGCTTCTTTAGCCTTTTGCTTTTGATCATAGAGGAAATGCTTATAATCCATGATCTTACATACTGGCGGCTTAGCTTCAGGAACTAATTCAACCAAATCTAGATTTTCATCACGTGCCGCTTTCATCGCGGTTGCGATATCAACCACGCCCATTTGCTCGCCATCTTCTTTAACGAGACGGACTTCTTTGACATTGATATCTTCGTTGATGTTCAAACGGTTGGACTGTTTAATAGGTATTACTCCTCATCTGTTTTTGGGGTCTGTCGGCCTTTTTTACTGACAGCGGTCTGTACTAATGTAATAAATTCAGAAACACTCATCACGCCAAGGTTCTCACCTTCGCGAGTTCGGACGTTGACACTGCCCGATTCGACTTCTTTATCCCCTAATACTAGCATATAGGGAATACGTTCTAATGTTTTCTCTCGTATCTTAAATCCAATCTTTTCGTTACGCAAGTCGCTAATAGCGCGCAAACCTGCATTTTTAAGCTCGCTAACCACGTTTTCACATGCATCAGCTTGTTTATCAGTGATATTCATGACCACAACTTGCTGCGGTGCTAGCCATACTGGCATCCAACCTGCATAGTTTTCGATCAAGATACCGATGAAGCGCTCGAACGAACCTAAGATTGCACGGTGCAACATAATAGGTACTTCACGATCGTTTTGCTCATTGACGAACTCTGCATCTAGTCGTTCAGGCATGTTCGGATCAACCTGAATAGTGCCACACTGCCAAATGCGTCCTAATGAATCCTTTAGACTGAACTCAATCTTCGGACCATAGAATGCACCTTCACCAGGTAGGTAGTCCCAGTCTAGCCCTGAGCTATAAAGCGCATCTGCTAGCGCTTTTTCTGCAAAGTCCCAAGACTCATCACTACCAACGCGTTTTTCAGGACGGGTAGAGAGCTTCATAATAATATTATCGAAGCCAAAATCTTCATAGACAGCAAGCGTTAGCTTAATAAAGTCAGCAACTTCTTGTTGAATCTGTGCCTGCGTACAAAAGATATGCGCATCATCTTGAGTAAAGCCACGCACACGCATCAAACCATGTAGTGAACCTGATGGCTCATTACGATGACAAGAACCAAACTCAGCCATACGCAATGGCAAGTCACGGTAAGACTTTAGGCCTTGGTTAAACACTTGCACATGACAAGGGCAGTTCATCGGTTTTACCGCATAATCACGGTTTTCACTAGAAGTCGTGAACATATTGGTTGCATAGTTACCCCAATGTCCTGAGCGCTCCCACAAACTACGATCGACGATTTGAGGTGTTTTAATCTCTTCATAGCCATTGTCGTATTGTACTTTGCGCATATATTGCTCAAGTACTTGATAAATCGTCCAACCATTAGCATGCCAGAACACCATACCTGGCGCCTGCTCCTGCATATGAAATAGGTTTAACGCTTTACCAATTTTACGATGGTCACGTTTTTCTGCTTCTTCGATGCGCTGGATATAAGCTTTTAACTGTTTCTTATCAGCCCACGCAGTACCATAGATACGCTGTAACTGCTCATTTTTCGCATCGCCGCGCCAATAAGCACCTGACATCTTGGTCAGTTTAAATACTTTCAAAAAGCGTGTGTTTGGCACATGCGGGCCACGGCACATATCCACATATTCTTGGTGATGATACAGACCAAAGGCTTCCTCACCTGGCATATCATTAATAAGCTTTAACTTATAGTCTTCGTTACGTGATTCAAATATCTCAATCGCTTCGGCACGTGGCGTCATTTTTTTGATAACATCATAATCTTGCTTGATCAGCTCCATCATGCGTTTTTCAATCGCTTCCATATGCTCAGGCGTAAATGGCGTTTCACTAAAGATATCGTAATAAAAACCATCATCAATAACAGGACCAATGACCATCTTCACATCAGGGTAAAGCTGTTTAACAGCATGACCTAATAGGTGAGCACATGAGTGACGGATAATATCGACACCGTCGTCGTCTTTTGGCGTTACGATTTCAACATTGGCATCAGTAACGATAGGATCATGTGCATCTACTAGATGACCATTTACACGCCCAGCAACCGTCGCTTTAGCGAGTCCTGTCCCAATACTTTGCGCCACTTCCATGACTGTTGTATGACCTTCAAAGTCTTTTACACTACCATCGGGTAAAGTAATCGCTACCATAATCTATTCGCCTATTATTGGGTCCGTTGGCAGTGATGACTGCAACCATCAATCATATAACCGTGAGACCACATCAATTATATCTAATCATCGTGATATGTTGTGAAAGGGACGCATTACCTAGAGTCTTACTATGACTATATATGCTAGGACCAATGTAAGGCCTAAAGCTAGTTAATCAATAGCATTGCAGCAAAACGCATTTCGCTATAGAAGTAATATAACAGCCAACATATATAAGTAATGCAGCAAAATACCTATTATAGCAAAAACCGTCTCTCAACACTAGATATCAAGGGATTGCGCGACGACTAATATAAGAGCCGTATCTTATGATAAAGGTAGTATCAGATACTACACTATATAGGACAATATATTGAAAGCATCATATAACCCCGAATAACTTAGCTTCTATATAGTGCTAATTATATGAATATCAACATTGAGAGATATGAGAGACAATTTACTTAGAAGGGACATGCAAGAAGAGCAGGATGAATAAGCCCATTTATTATGATTAAATAAAGCCTACCTTTATTAAAAATTAGTGAATTAAATCGTATTACACACTAGTATTAAAGAAAATAAATAACGTTGGATTTATAACCTATTGAAAGAAATAAAGATTTATTCATCTACTAAAATAAGTTGAAAAACATTAATA